>ERZ808286.685-NODE-685-length-20731-cov-6.510495_pt1 | contig 20731 bp, 24 predicted proteins | sample MGYA00521276_ERZ808286 | MGnify/ENA primary metagenome ERZ808286 (study PRJEB31516, sample SAMN03275607) | gut metagenome | biome: mammalia-associated habitat; material: feces | host: Papio cynocephalus | place: Kenya | collected 2012-08-01 ... | reverse complement strand
TTTGGTATGTGATAAACTACTTGTGTCATTCATGACAAAATCCTCCTATGTTTTACTATTGCGGTTGGCGAACCTGCTTTAGTTTAACATAGGAGGATTCTTTTATCTAAAGATTTTTGTATCCCACCACTTCAAGTGGTGGTTTATTGTCGCTAAAGGCTACAATGAAAAAAGCCGCTAAACATCTACTGTTTAGAGGCTTTTTTGTGGTGCATCCTCAGGGACTCGAACCCTGGACCCACTGATTAAGAGCCCCAAAAGACATCTCAAAAACCCTACTAAACAGTAGGATTTTTAGCACCTGACATCGCTTTGACATCAACAAATAACAATATCATCAAGACGCTTTTGACAGCATTTATAATCTATCGCCGAGACTTGACGGCGCATATCTGAATGCGAGGACGAACACTGTTTTTTCTTCCTCGTTGATTGAATAAACGCCGACATAATTGTTTATGAGAAATTTGCGGTATTTTCCGCCTAATTCGTCCCAGGATACTTTCGGCTTTGAGAGAGGATATTCGCTGATTATCGTCAATTCATCGCGAATCTTGCCGAGCAGATTGCTTGCAGCCTGTGGCGATTGCAATTTTTCGGCGATATATGATAACGTTTCAGAGATTTGTTCGAGTGCGTGCGGCGTGATTTTAACTGCGAACCTCATATTTTGCCCCCAAATCTTTGAATGCATCCTCGAAAGATACCGCTTTGCCTTTCTCGATTTCTGCTTCGGATTGCTTTATGTCTGCCATTATCAACGATTTGAAACGTTCTTCGGCTTTTTGCGACGTTGTTGCCGCTATCGGGAACGGAATCGCTTGTTCTTTAACAGCCGTGCGGAGAAAAAGATTGATAGCAGTAGTCATATCGAGTCCGAGTTCCGAAAAAAGTGCTTTTGCAGAATCTCTGACGTCGGTTTCCATTTTGATGTTTACGCTTGTTTTCATAGTAATACCTCACTTTTTCTATAAAATAGCACAATATGCGCCTATTGTCAATACATTGGATATATTATGCGCTTTTTAAGAAAAAAGAAGCAAAAAAGAATTAGCCTTACGGCAGTATGAGCCTTACGGCAGATTATTAGCAACTACGTTGCAGATGTTTACTTTTACTAATCTTTATCCAGGACTTCGAGGACAACGGACAGACTGCTCCCTTTCCCCGACGGAAAGTCGGGAGGGAGCAAGTCAGCGTGATATTCAGGTCCTCTGAGGTATCCGGCAATGACGTATCGGAAGCCTGCGCACATCTCTATCCCTATGCGCTCTTTGGCGGCTTCCGAGCCCACATATAGAGCATCCAGCCTGGCAGTTACGGTCGAGCCCACCGGCGCGCTCATATACGTCTGAGCGTGCGAGATACGGTAGCCCTGCTATTTAACGTCGCAGGCTTCACGACGCGGCAGTTTTTGCTAAATACATTGTCTTACCGGGACAAGGGTGAATGCGGTGCATTCCTTTGTTTATTCAGTTGTAATTTTGCTATAATTCCCCCTTTCCCCCATATGTGAGGGATTGAGGCGGTTTTATTCGGATAGATTTATATCAACGGCGCCTGCGCGCCGACATTCACCACTCGATGTCTTTCAAACTGTCTATGCGCGTGTACACGCTTTCGAGTTCCGCTTTGGTATAACGACGTTGCACAAAGTTCTGCTTCGATATGGCGGATTTGCGGCGCGAGTACACGCGCGTCAAGCAGCCGAGTATGAAGAACAGCCGGTTGTTGGCTCGGCAATTCAGACACGCATTGACGGTTTTCAGTTCCTGCGCCGTAATAGTGGTCGCTAAATCTTGCCATTTGCAGCCGTCCATATCCATATCGGCAAATCTGCGAGGGTTTTTGAACGTGCACGCATATGCGAGCGCAGCGATTATTTCGGCATACGAGGCAAATGCCTCGTCACCGACGCGGCTTCTGATGTTTGATTCAATGAGTTTTTCGGTGGTTTTCCTATCAAAAGTTGTCATATTGTCCTCGCTTGCGCAAAACGATTGACAACACTCAAAAAAAGCAGTACATTATATGTAAGTAATGAAACTGTTCTTCGGCAGAAGAGGGGCTGATGCTTATTGTGAGTGTTTGGTCGTTTCGTTACTTTTTTTATTTTCTTCTTTTTTCGCGATGTACTTTTCTTTGGCGCGGCTCGCATATTCCTTTGCTTTCTCGTAATCTTTCTTTGCCATTGCCCCCGACTTTGGGTCCTTATAGTTGTTTTTGACGTCAATTGTCGCTTGCCTACGCATAAAGGATTTTTTGCCTTTTCCCGTCGGGTCTTTTTCGAGCGGATAATTCGGGTGATTCTTTCCTTTCTTTGGACGTGTAGTCAAACCGACTGAAACGTTATTATCGTCGATTTCATCCATTAGCACGTGAGGATGTCCGCCGTTTGAATCGTTGTGAGTCGAAATGATGACTTCAACGTCGGGTTCGACTTCTTGCTGTTGTTCCTGTTGTTTTTCTTTCGGTTCTTCGTTTACTTTTTTCTTTTTGTCAAAAAGTTCCACAAGTTTGCTCCTTATTCATTTTTGTTGCATTTTTATGCGTTTTTCGTATATGTTTCGGCGGATTATTCCGCACGTTGTATCGAGCACTTTGCTCTCAGAGCGATTTAGAGGCTCTGAACGCGCCGGCGCGGTCGAGATTGAGCAGTTTGACGGCAAAGCCGATAGCATCGCGCTGACTCTGATATGCGTATTCCTCAAACTTGCCGAGATATATCGCTCGGACCGTGTATCGATTCTTTGACGTTTGGGCAAAATGGAACGCAATCCCCGGCGAGTTGTAACTGAATGCTTTATCGTCCGAGGCGAAAGTCACGTATTTGCCGACGTCCGCCGCTCTGAACGGCGCAGTCAGCGTTTGGAAGTAACTCGAATCTGCCATTTTTCAATCCCATTTTTTTGCGAGTGAAACAAGTTTCCCTCGCTTACTGTGTAGGGAATTAAAATTCCCTCACATACGGCGGATTCGGATTTTGTTTTTTCTTTTCCGAATCGCGCCTATCACACAAGCCGAAAAATTGCTCTCGCATCTTTTTCGGCTTGATTGCTTGCCGTTTATGTGCAACAAAACGGATACGCTGCCGCTCGTGTCGTGGGATTCATCCCGACTCGGACTGAACGTCGTTTCATTGCTTTTCTTGTGTCGTGTCGTCATAGTTGAGTGCGTTCTGACGGCAGTATTTGTCTACGCCTTCCGGGCTTAGCACGTTTTCCGGATGCTTCTCGACCGTGAATTGCTTAATCCCTCGATACCAATACGGCTTGCCGCTTTGCGAGTTGTATTGCGAGTAGATATTGCCCTCGTATATTAGTTTGCATTTCCGGGCGTTCTTCTCGTGTACCTCGATACCCATTTCGCCCAAAGAGGCGGCATTCTCGGCTTGTTGGTGCTTGACCCAAATAAACTCCCACTCCGTGCGCAACAATGTCTTTTTGCGGCTCAACCTATGTTTTTTGCCGTACACATCCTTTTTGCCGAGTATGTAGATGACGTCTGTCGTGAGTTTCCGGACAGCCGCGTCTACCTTGCTGAAATTCTGCACGTCACCGAGAAACACGAGGTCGTGATGTCGGATATACTTGAAACCGTCTATGATGTCCGCTTTCATAGAGGCGTTTTTGTTCCATTCACGGCAATCCATAAACGAGTCTATCTCATCACATCCGATGACCGTGAACGGCGGAAAGTATTGAACTTCCGGGCGACGTCCGGGCAGTCCGAACTGCGATATATCAGTGTGATACGTCGGCTTGCCGTTCGGCAAAAACAGTTTCGAGCGCGTTCGATACGGACACGGCGGCAATGTGAGTTTGTAGCCGATTTCGTTGAGTTTGTCGATTTCGACTTTTGCCATTTGTAGACGTTCGGCGCCGTGATACTTAGAGTCAATCGAGATGAGCGCATTTAGAAACGACGTCTTGCCAACGCCCTGAGGTCCGACAATGAATACACGCCTGGCGGAATGGGTTTATCGATAAACTCGTCCGTCACCGTGTTGGTGCGCTCAATTGGCACTTCACGAAAGTGCTTGCGCAATATTGCGTAACTCGCTATTGCGGCAACGATACCACACGCGCCTGCTATGATAATGCCGTTGATACTCATCAAAATACTTGTCCGTTTGTGCTGTTGCTCGATTCGTCTTTTTCAAGACGCTCGATATAATCGTCTATAAAATCCGAGATATACTCGAATCCGTACGTCCTATCTTCTGCGCGCTGCTTAGCGCACTCGTATTTATACTCTTTTTCTTTGCGTGTAAAATGCCAATCACGAATCGCCTCGAACCACGCACCGAACTTGCTTCGAGGGGCGCGCGGCGCGATGTCGCATTCTTGCTGAGCCGGCTGCGTCGGCGGTTGCTCGGATTTTTCGACATTGCTTATCGCCTCGTCTACCGTCATTTGAGGGTCCGGACTTGATTCGGCTTTATCCGTCGCTTCGTTATCTTCGACGAGTTGCGCGAGCGTTTTGCCCGGGATTGCGGTAACGCTCAGTTTTGTTTCGATTTGCGGCACCTCTGATTGAACGTCAAAATCAAATCTGTCCGGATAGGGCTCGATTTCTTCCTCTTTGATAGCACGTCCGCCGCGCCGCTCGATGCCTATTTGCCGTTGACATTCGAGTTGAATCTCGCGCAGTATAACCTTAATGACTGCATCCATTTTTTTGCTCCTTTTATTCCGCTTGACATTGTTTTTGAAATGTCGTATATTTTAGATAAGAAGTGTTTAGGTGCCACAACGTTTGTTGTGATGTGATTGCTCGATGCAATCAATACCGTTGCAGAGCTGTGAATCACTTTCGTGATTTGCTGGGCGCACTTCTTTTTTTATTGCTCTTTATTATCTTTGCGACTTTCTTTTTGTCGTTCGGATGAAATTTCCACTTCTTCTTTGCTTCCCCAAAGCGGTTTTGTTTGTCTTGTTCCGATTTGGTTTTTATGTAAGCCGTTCCGTTATCTTCCGGGTCCGGATTCTTTTCGAGTTCGCTGTTGGTCGTGCCTTTATCGATTTTTGAGTGCGTGATTCCTAAGAATCTGAACTCATCGCCGACTTTCTCAAATATGTAGGCAGGATGTCCGCTTTTCTTATATTTTCTAAACTCGTCGCGAGGTTGTTTTCTTGCCATTTTTTTGCTCCTTAAAGTAAGTTGAGAGGCGCGCGCACGCACTTAGACGTGCGCGCACCAAATTGAGGGGGAAATTATGAGTTTTATTTCTGTTTAGAATGTAAGGCTCGTTGAGGAAAGCGAAACGCTTGTAACATCGACCGCAAACCAGAACTTAACTGTCGCAGATTTGTTCAAAAACGTGTTGGTGAGCGTCACCTCGAAATACGGTGCTTTGCCGTCCTTCAATGCGACTTGCTTATAATGTCCGCTGTACGTTGCGCCCGATGAACTTGCTTTCATCGATTCGTAATAAGATGTGATTTCTTTTTTGACTGTAATAATGATGTTTTTACCGTCGCAAGTAGCGTCAACGAGTTGACTTTGAATAGTACTCAAATTAATCGTCTTTTCATTTTTACCGGTGAAACTGCTGCCGTTACGACCTTCTGACATTGTATCCAATACGACTTGACCAAAATATGTAACCCCCGAAAGTACGTATTGATTGTAATAGGAATCGCCGACATCGCCGAATACATTGTCGAGTTTTATCGCGAATTTGGTAGTTCCGTCAGTGCCATAGACTTTTTTAATAGCACGAACATCGCCTACGCCTGTAACCGATATCGTACCGTGAGGGCTGTCTGCTACCGTCATAGATGAGGGAACGCCCTCATACTCGATGATGCAACTTGCAGTGTAACCGCCCGAACGAGTGGTGACTGTGGCTATCGCCACGCTACCACGAAAAGACTTTTTGCAAGTGACCGTTGCGGTAAGTGCGCCGTCTGACGCCGGTGTTATGGTTATGTAGTCGCTGAGTGTTTTGTCTTTCAATGCAGCATCTGACGCCCATTTAATGGACCAATCGACTGACTTGTCGGGTGCATCTGCCGGAAGAACGGTTGCAGTCAACGTTTTGCTGACGGTGCCGTTTGCGGCTTGAACGGCTGCGCCGGCAAAAAGCGAAATCCTTGCTTCACCCTGTGTTTGTTGGTCTTGCTCAGGCTGTTCGGGTTGCCCCTGCTGTCCTTGACTGTCCTCGTGCTTAGGCTTGAACCAGTCGTCTGTGTTCTTGCCGTAAACGCCGAACCCGACGCCGAGTACGGCAGCCGCGCACATAACTATCGCGAGCAAGACGGCGACTATTGCGCCGAGTGTTTTATTGCGACTTTGATAAACTTGTTTTTTTGCCATTTTTGTGACTCCTTCCTGCGTTTCTCGCAGATTTATTTTTTGTTTTGTTACTTGATTTTGAACGTTGCTTCGAGGACGATTTAAGTCGTTTCGCACGTTGTTTTTGATTGTAGTTGCTGAATGATTCGCCGACACGTTTCAGTGGGAATGTAAATAGCCAAACGATACCTTTTATCAGATAAGGGAAAAGCGGCGCAAGAGCGACTATCGCAATGAGCGTGCAAAGCAGCACAAGCAACCATTTGAAATTCCTTTTCAAGCCGTCTTTGATTGCCGGGTTGACATCGACTTTAATTTCGGGATCGTTGATAGGTTCATTGCTGCCGGTTTGCTTGTTATCTATAACGCCGAGATTGTATACCACGCCGTCCGTTTCAAATTTCAGTCGCAAAATCGTGACGTCAGCAACTACCGTAAATTGATACGAATCGGTAAAAGGTGCCGGATGGTTATATAGATAACTTGTTTCGGCGAATCGCAAAACCCACTTTTTGCCTTTTAGTTCACTGAGCGCATCATCTGATATAGACGAGCCTGTTCCAATGTCGATGATTGCGCCTTCATATATGGTTTTCCTGTTTTCGCCGGCAATAAAATCATCAACCGTTTGAATACGGTTCCACGTATATGTTTTTGCAAACCAACCTTTTGAATGTTCAACAGAATCTGTGTATTTCAAATGCGCATATTCATCTTTTGCTTCGGCATAAGTGATATCGTCTGTTAATGGCGACGTTGTACAAACACAATGTCGAGATGTATAATACACATCTGCTTCAAGCAATTTGTCCATAGGTTTATCGGTATTAAATGCGACAAAATGAGAGTCGCACGTCGTCGGGAAAAGTGTGAAGCCGTTTTGATAACGGACAAAACCGACAAATTTGTCTGTAATGACAATAGTTTCAATCTCAACGCATTCGACGTACGGCTTGCCGTTCACCATACCGAAAGCGTATTGTTTGTTTACGGCAAACGGCACCTCGGTTATCGTATTGTCGCCGCTCGCTTGCTTGTCGACTTGTTCGTCAAACGGACGGAAAATCGATGTTATGTTGTAGTATCTGATATTGTCTTGCGTAACCGCAAGATCCGTAATTTTGTATTTGTAGAAAACGTCGTTGCTGTTGCAAAATTCTAACTTGTAGTTTTTATAAGAAATAGCATCGTTAATTGACGTTGAAACGTTGATGCTGCTCGCTTTGTAGTCCTTTATGCCGCCGCTCGGCTGATAAACGTATGCATATACGTCGTTGTTTTTGCCTTCTGCAAGCGTAATGAGTGAAATAGAATAATCGTCGATCTTACTCGGATAGTTATCCGCCGAGAACGATGAATCTACTTTAAGATCATCCAAAACGTCGGTATATTGAGTTTCCGCCGCAAAAGCAATTTGATTTAGATCCGGCACGGCAAATATGATCGTGCAGAATATAAGTACGAATGTGAGTGCGAAAAGTAAACTTTTGTTTTTATTCGTTTTCATTAGAATACAATCTCCGTCTGATCAAGTTCGATACTTCTAACCGTTGCGACGCATATTGCCAATGTGACAGCATCTTTTTTATCGCGGGAATACACTGTGAGATTGAACAAGTTTTGGGCGTAATCCACATCAGCATCCAACGCAATTTCGCTATCCGGATATACACATTGCAACAGTTCAAACAAATCCCAGCCTTTCAGCGTGAGAGTAAAGCCCTTGTCTTCTTCAACGATGTCAAAACACTTGCGCCAGTCAATGTCATCGCTTTGGATAGATACTTTCTTGTCGTCGATCGTAAAATCGAAATTGATATTCGGGTTCACTTTAATCTCATAAGAGTAACCCGTTTGTGTCTTGTCGAAAAGTGCAAAAATGTACTTTGTTTCGATGCTCAAAGGTTTATTCGGAACAACAACGTAACTGCTATTGTCGTCAGACACTGTTTCGCCGTTGACTTTCAGATAAAACGTTTTGAAATCGCTCGAAAACCAGTTTGTGAAATATCCGAAAAACACCAAAACGCCAATCAGCACAATCAAAATGATTGCGTATGACACAAATCCGATGATTTTTCCGTAATTCTTCTTTTTTGTAGTTTTCTTTGCCATAACGTGCCTCACTTCGATGCGAGATTCTTGAACCAGTCAAACACCGTATTCATAACGGTGACGTAATCTTGCTTTGTTATAAGCGCAACTATGCCGATTCCGCCGAAAAAGAGAATCGCAAGCGATACAACCGCGCTTATTGTGCCTTCGAGTACTTTGCCAAAAATTTTCATAAACACCTCGTTTGGGGGAGCACCGCCGGGAGCGGTCCCAAAGTTTTTGATTGTTTATCGTTCCCGGCGGATTTGTGCCGGCACCGTCGTGTTTTTTGCTTGTAGCCTCAAAAAACTCATAAAGGATTAGACGGTGGGACACACAAACCGGCTATGCCGGGTTGTTCAGTATGATGCGACGTTCCTCAACAGCCGAGTTGAAACTCTCGACGTTGAGTATCATTTGTCGCGTAACTTCGCCGACTTTCTCGCTTCGTGTGCCGGTGAATCTGATTAGGTTGCGCGTGACGTCATCAACGACGCAAGCATAATCTTTGTAACGGAACTTGTTGCCGGCTTCGAGCCTCGATGCGACATCTATGCAAATTGATTGCTCGGACCGTTTCGCTGTGATGTTACGATGAATGTGTTTGCCTTTTTTCATAGTTTACCTCACGCAGATGCGATACTCTAAATCTTCCATAGCGATGTCGAGTGCTCTGTCTATAACATCGGCTTTTGCTTCGATGTTCTTTTGCGCGTCGATGTCGCCGTCAAGTTCGACAGCGTCAGTCAGAGCGTGAGTGAGTTCGTGGTGATAATCTTTGAGAAGTGCCACCAACGTGGCGAGATTTTGTAAATCCATTTTGCGCCCCCTTGTTCAGATTTATTTTTTAGAAACTTTGAAACCGTGTTTAATAGCCCAGTTGAGTGCGCCTTTTTCCGTTTTCCAGTTGTTTGGAGCAGAATAAAGTACGTCACCGGAACGAGCATTTTTCAACCCAAAATACTGACTGGGACGTCCTTTGTTGATGCAATACGTTGTAACTTTCATTTTTACCCCTTTGTGCGTGCGTGTGCGCCTATATGCGCACGCTTGCGCCGTGTGATTGATATTTGCCTTACTGACACCGCAAGCGTTGTCATTTTGGCTTACAAATCATATTTTACGATTTTCATCTGCATAATATATCATATTTTATGATATGTCAATGCAAAAATTCACATTTTGTGATTTTATTTTGAAAAACGTGCATCATAGGGCTATGAATAATCTCGCAAAATATAGAAAATCAAAAGGACTGTTACAAAAAGACGTGGCTCGAATGCTTGGTATAGCAACTAATACTTATAGTTGCTATGAAACTGGCACGAACGAGCCTTCGATTTCAATTCTGCTTAATTTGGCGGACATTTTCGACGTTACGGTCGATGAACTGCTCGGAAGGTCCTCGTCGGATATTTTTGACAATGCCCGAATCGAGCAACCCGAAATTTTGCAACTTTACGAGAGAATGACGCCGGAAGAACAAAACAACCTCGTCAATTATGCTCGCGGTCTAATATCCGGGCGTGAACTTCGCGCGTCTTACGAAAGCCGCAAAAATCGCCTGGCATAATTCGTTCCTTTAAGAATAAAGCCTTTGATATAATTGATGCGTTTACTATCTTTATAGGGGGCATCATTATGGATGAGGCTTTATTTTCAGTTTTGGAACAAATAAGCGGAATACTATCCGGTTATGTCGCCGGGATTCGCGCGAGTGCGCACATAAGCGACGCGCCGGCAATACCGCATCAGACGTCGCCGTCCGAGCAGCGTTCTCGCAAGGGCAACGTCATTCAATTCGTGCCGCGCAGCAAGCGGCAATATAATCAAGTCTTAGAATCTGACAAGGCAGAAATAAAGGAGGTTTTTGAAGATATGCCTTGTCAATTTAGTGACGGCAGTTTTAGAGTCACGAGCAAAAAAGGACGGTTGCAATACCGTTTTCAGTTTCAAAAAGAACAAGTGAGCGTGTACGGCGACACAAAGCAAGAGTGTTGGGACAAGCGGCTTGAATATATGAAGAACCCACCCGAAAAGCGAAAACGCGGCTTGACCTACTCGCAATGGGCGCAAAAATGGCTTGAAAGTTATAAACGCGGTTTGGTGGAATCGGCATATTTCAAATCGATGATTAGTCATTTGAAAAATCACATCTTCCCTACTATCGGCGAAAAGGACATAAAAAAGATAACGTCGCTCGATTTGCAGGACCTCTTGCAAAAGATTCCGTCGGACAATGTGCGCACAAAATGCGCAACTATCGTCGGTGAGAGTTTCCGGACGGCAAAAGTGTGCGGATTGATAAACGTCAATCCATACGAGGGCGTAAAAATCAAACGTTACCAACAGCCCGAACTCGGCGCAATGACGCACGCACAGCAAAAGCAGTTGCTCGAATACATCGACGAGAAAATGCCCGGCACGTCGATGAACGATTTTATCAGAGCGTTGCTGTTCAGCGGAATGCGGCAATCAGAACTCAACGCACTGCGCGTCGAAAACATCGATTTCGAGAATATGCTGATAACAATCGATTCAGCCTGGAAGCGCGACACCCACAACATTGGAAAGACAAAAACAAAGCGCGGAAAACGCAAACTACCTATGGCGCAACCTCTTGCGGACCTACTCAAACGACGTTGCGCGGATAAGGCGCAAGGCGACAGGCTGTTCGGCTTCGATACGCAAGAATATACCTATCGTCAGATAGCGGACATTTTCCGGGCGTTGGGAATGCCGTTCACCGGACATATTTTGCGGCACACGTTCATCACCAACGCGTATGAGTTCGGCTTTCCGCAATACTTGGTGCAACGTTGGGTCGGGCACGCGAGTTTCGATGAGGACAACATCTATTTGAGCCTAAGGACCGCGAGCAACTATTGCGAAACAGAAGTTACCGCATATATGCGGTTGCTCAAAAAAATGACCGTTTTGAACGTCTATTAAAAACGAATTTAGCCTAAATTTTAGCCTAAATTGGCTTGTTTTGGACCGAAAATCGGGCAAAAAACGTAAAAAAACAAGGATTTGAGCCGAAACCTCAAATCCTTGAAAACCCCACTAAACAGTGGACTTTTTGGTGCCGTGTGGCATAATTTGTACGAACCTGTTTTAGAAGAAATAGCGGTTTTATCCGCCGTTTCTATTTCGTTTTCTGTTTTAGTGACGTGTTCTTTCGTCAATTTTAGATGTTCGGGGCTGTCGGTAAAGTTGTAGGTTATTACAATCTCATCGTCATAAAGTATTACTTCCCGTATAAACGCATTTACAATTAGTTTCCGCACTTTTATATCTTCCGTGTTATCAAACACGAATTTACTTAAATACATTTCTATATCGTCCGCAGTTAAGTATGTGTAACTGCGGGCTTTTTCTTTGCAAATTTCTACGTCGTATTGGGATATAAGATTTTCAAGTTCGGTCAGACGGCTTTTCGTCGTTTCGGTAATTATGCCTTGCTCGATTGCCTTAACGATATTGTTTTGTGCTTTTACCGCCTCGGCACGTTTCTTTTCAATCAATTTCAAAGCCGTGTTGTCTGCGGTTTCTCTTTTATGTACGTTGTATATACCTTGCGCTATCTTTTTAAGATTGTTTACGCTTGAAAGCATTTGCACCGTTGCATTTATAACCGTATCTTCGATAAATTGCTTTTGAACTCTGCCCATATTGCATTTAGCACGTTTGCGACGTTTGGAAAGACAAATATAGTAATAATGAATCGCACCCGTGTGTGATGTTCCGCTTTCGCCACCCATTTTATGCTTGCAATCTCCGCATATAAGTTTTCCCGAAAGAATGTAATCGAATATTTCTTTTTTACGGCTTGGTGCAAGTTTATTTTCTTCGTTTATTGCGTTTACCTTATTCCAAAGTTCGTCGGATATAATTCTCGGAAAAATATTGTCATACAATTCCCCTTGGTGTTCGACAACGCCGGTATATCTTTTGTTGTGTAAAATGAAATACAAATACTTTTGGTCTACAAGTTTGCCGTTCTTTCTGCGACAACCGCATTCTTTGAATTTATCCGCTATGGCAACGGCTTTGTAGCCTTGCGAATACATTAAAAACGCATCTTCCACAATTTTGCTTTCGTATTCGTTTACAACGTATTTTTTGTCTACCATATCATACCCGAATACGTCGTGACCGCCTGTGGCTTTACCTTTGCGCCAACTCTCTTTCAGTCCGCGATTGACTTTTTGCGTAAGTTCTTCCGAAAAGTATTGATTAAAACCTTCCAAAACGGTTTCCATCATACGACCTTCGGGACTGTCGGTTAGGTTTTCCATTGCAGACAAAATAACAACGCCGTTATCTCTTAACGTCTTTTTGTGTATTACCGACTCGAATTTGTTACGAGAAAATCGGTCAAGTTTGTAAACTATAACAAACTGCCATTGCTTACGGCTACTATCTTTTAGCATTTTTTGAAATGCCGCACGGTTGTCGTTCGTTCCTGTCATTGCTCGGTCAATATAAGTATCGACTATAAGCATATCGTTGTTTTGAGCGTATTCTCGACATACCCGAAGTTGACCTTCGATAGACTGTTCAGTTTGGCTATCGCTGGAATAACGGGCATAAATCACTGCTTTTTTCATTTTGGTTATTAACTCCTTTTAATTTTTTTGTCTTTCGACGGAAACCGAAACAATCCGAGAACGGCGGAGCCGTCAAGGACAAAGAAAAAAATATTGGATGAAATCTGTTTCTTAAAAGTTCTCACAATAATTTTTTCCCTTTACGGCTACGACGGGCTTGGATTAGGCTTTCCGCGAGAAAGAAAAAACGTCTTGTTTCTTTCCTGTCCACAAGACTACGAGTTAAAGTCGCAAATTCTTTGCGAGTTCGAGAAAAAAGTTGCGGAAAAATTTTCAAACTCGCAGAAAACTTGCGAGTTTGACCGTTATCCTTTCAGCAAAAAGGAGAAACGGCTATGAAAAAGCAATATAGAATAACAACAATCGGCGAGCCGAACATTGAAAAAATGTCCGCATCAGAACAAAAATCGTTTTACAGCACTCTACTGTCTTTGATAACGGAATACTTCCGCAGCGAGTACCCGAACGACAATGCAAATGCGCCCGACTGTTCCGAAAATGCAAACGGCGTAAACTCGGGATAAAATGAAAGACCACGCACGGCGGATAAAAGGCGAAAGATCGCCAAGCGGGTTAGCGGCGACTTCGCCTTCCGCCCGTGCTTTCATTGTCCGATTTAGATTTGTTTGTTCGGACAGAGGCGTGGCTTGTCTTCGGCGAGGCGCAGCCGAGCCGACTTGTATCAAGACAAGCCACGCCTAATTGCCAACGTCGCAAAAACCTTGCGAGTTTGAAGGTTAAGAAAATCAATTAAAAATCATAGGAGAATCAATAAAAATGAAATACATAGATTGGCTGAATATATGGCTTAACAATTACATAAAACCAAGCGCAAAAGAACGCACTTATATCCGTTACGAGCAACTTATACGCACGCATATTGCCCCGAAAATCGGCGATAAAGACGTAAACGACCTTACGCCTATTGTTTTGCAGTCGTTTGTAACGGAACTTTTATCAAGCGGAAACGATAAAACCGGCAAGGGGTTATCCGCAAATACGGTAAATGCAATTATATCGGTATTGCAAAATTCGTTACGCACGGCGCATTTGCTTGGATATGCCAAAGATTACACGGCAAATATGATTAAACGTCCGAAACTAAAAGAACGAAAAATCGAGTGTTTTACGCTTGCCGAGCAAAAGAAAATAGAATCGGCGGTACTCGATAGCAAAAAGACAAAAATGTTCGGTATCGTTTTATGCCTTTATACGGGCTTGCGAGTAGGCGAATTGATTGCGTTACAATGGAAAGATATAGACCTACAAAAAGGCTTGCTGACCGTTTCTCGCTCTTGTCACGATACAAGTGGCGGTATTGTGTTTGACGAGCCAAAAACCGCTACGTCACGCCGAGTGATACCGCTCCCGAAACAACTTTTGCCTAAACTAAAAGGCATAAAGAAAAGCAGCAATTCGGACTTCGTGGTATCGGCTGACGGTAACGCCGTTTCGGTGCGTTCCTACCAACGAAGTTTTGAATTACTGCTTAAAAGACAGAATATTGTTCACCGCGGTTTTCATTCGCTACGTCATACGTTTGCAACTCGTGCCTTAGAGTGCGGAATGGACGTAAAAACGCTGTCCGAAATACTCGGTCACAAGAACCCGACAGTTACTTTGAATCGCTATGCCCATTCGCTATTAGAGCATAAAGCCGCTATGATGAACCGCCTTGGAAAACTGCTGTAAAATGTACATAAAATAATCTAATAGATGTATTTAATTATATCAAAAAAGATTGCTTAAGTCAATATTTGCGTAGTCTACCAAGATAAAAAACAGAGTTTTGTTCCATAGTAACAATTTTTATGTATTTCTTTTCCTAATTTGTTCAGCGAATAGATTATTCGCTGAACAAATTTCCAAAGGATAAGTACATAAAATGAAAGCAAAAGAATTAACGGCAAGCAAGTCAAACGGACGTATATATACTCCTGACTATATTGTAGACAATATACTTGATTTATCCGGATATACTCAAAATAACGTTATTCGCAAACACGTAATTGATAACAGTTGCGGAGACGGTGCATTTTTAACAAAAATTGTAGACCGTTATTGCAAACAAGCACAAATAAAAAAATATAATCCTGCAGAATTAAAACAAGAGTTAGAAACGTATATCCACGGCATTGAAATAGACTCTGTGGAATGCGAAAAATGTATCAAAAACGTAACGGCTGTTGCAATGCAATATGGCATTGAAAATGTCCGCTGGGATATACAATGCGAAAACACTTTGACCGTAAAACGTTTCAATGGGAAAATGGATTTTGTTGTCGGAAATCCGCCATATGTTCGGGTGCATAATTTGGATGAGTCGCTTGATTTGACAAAAACATTTTCGTTTGCTCAAGACGGTATGACGGATTTATACATCGTTTTCTACGAAATAGGACTCAAAATGTTGAACGAGAAAGGCGTTTTGGGTTATATCACTCCAAGTTCTTATTTTAATAGCCTTGCTGGCAGTTACATGAGAAAAACATTTGTCAGCGAAAATCTTGTCGATATAATCGTTGACTTAAAGCATTTTCAGGCATTTAATGCTACTACCTATACCGAAATCACTATTCTCAAAAAAGACCGCGCAGACAAAACGATAGAATACTATCAGTTTGATGAAAAAAATCACATTCCGTATTATGTCGAAACGCTATCGTCAGACGATTTCTATATATCCGGGAATTTCTACTTTGCGACAAAAAAAGATTTAGCCTTGTTGAAAAAAGTTTTTTTCAATTTAGGACATTGCAATGTCGAAGTAAAAAACGGATATGCAACTTTATGTGACAGCGTATTTATTGGAGATTTTGCTTTTTCTTCCGACTATGTTATTCCGGTTGTAAAAGCGTCTCGTGGGGAGTTTAAGAAAATTGTCTATCCATACGATAAAAACGGGAAATTGATATCGGAAGATAAATTGAAAAGCGATACTGCTCTATATGAATACTTGTCGGCAAATAAACATTTATTACTCAATCGTAGTTCGGAAAAGAAGGATGATACGTATTGGTATGCTTTTGGAAGAAGTCAGGCAATTAACGATACATATAAAGACAAAATTGCAATAAATAACCTTTTGCGGACGTCGGCAGACTTAAAGATTGTAAATGCACCTGCCGGAACGGGCGTATATAGTGGATTATATATCACATCGGATAGTATTGATATAAACATTATAAAAAAGTGTTTATCAAGCGAAGAGTTTACAATCTATATTTCTTTATTAGGAAAATACAAAAGCGGCGGATATTATACCTTTTCATCAAAGGATATAAAGGCATATTTAGACTATAAATTAGCATACGACGGAGGGATGTTGCAATGATGACAAATGATGATTTTTTAAGAGTAATTAAGGAGTCGTTCGCTACGTATTTAGCAGTTGGCACTTCGAGAAGTACGGCTAAACTTAAAACTTTACACGGGCATATAGCATCGGATTTGGAAGAATTGCTCGGTGCAGGCTTTTCTATACAGTCACAAGGTTATGGCAACGATAAAGAAGGTAGTATCGGCGGACGGTATTACCCTAAAAACGTTGATATTACAATTTTGAAGAACAATAAACCGGTTGCCGGATATGCTGTTAAATTTGTAATGAGAAATTACTCTCAAAATAGCAATAATTATTTTGAAAATATGCTTGGAGAAACGGCAAATATACGTGCTAATTCAATTCCCTATTTTCAAGTATTTATTATCTTTGAGAAGGTTCCGTATTATGAAAATGGCGGTAAATTCAAAAAATACGATGTTATTTCAACGCACAATTTGGACAAGTATTTAGAACTGTCAAAAGACGACCCGAGCGTTTTCTTTCATACACCCGATAAAACGCTTGTTGTTCTCATAAAACTTAAAGAAAAGGCGTTGAACTATTATTTTGAAAATTCAACGGATTATGCAGATTATTACAGAAGCGTGTTGAACGATGACGATTTAATGAGTTACTCTACTAAAATCAATGACCCGTTTAATGACAGCGTAATTTATAACGATTACGAAGATTTTATCAATCGTACATACCACATTATTATGGGGAGATTGAAAAAATAGCGTTTGCTTGATAGATGAGAGTTGCTTAAAATTGACAATGTTACTTCATTTTGTTATAATAAACAAAAAGGGGAAATTATTTTAAATGGCGAGAAGAAAGAATGTTGTTAAAAGTTTGGTTGATTCTGCCGAGTCTGCAATTTTTGCCGGAATAGAAATACATAATAAGCCTCGAATACCATACAGATACCCTACTGCCACTTTACTTGTTATAAATGCGTGGGAACTTGCATTAAAAGCATATGTTTATAAATACATCGGTAAAAAGCAAATATATGTTGATAAAGAACATACGATATCTTTTAGCAAGGCTTTGGTCTATGTTCACGAACATATAAATAAAACGGAAGGAACAAAAGACTTTAATTCTGTAAAAGAAAATCTTTTTTTGCTTTCGGAATATAGGAATAATAATACGCACTATTTTGAAAGCGAACTTGACCCTATAATTTTTATGTTGTTATCAAAAGCAACTCTAAATTTCAATGCTTTTCTTGAAAAGTATTTTCATCGAGAAATAGCAGATAATGAAAATTTAATAATTCTACCCATTGGTTTCAAATTGCCATTTGAGCCTATTGAATACCTTAATAAAAAAACAACGGATAAAATTAGCAATAATTTTATGCAAAATGTTCTGCAATCAATAAAAAAACTAAATGATGAAGGTGTTTCGGAATCTATCGTAGTCGGTTTTAGTATGTTTGTCAATAGTGTTAAAAACATTTCTAATGCAGACATAATTGCAGCCATTGACCCCGCTAATTATGATGCTGTTGCAATAACAAAAGAATATAGATTAACAGATAATCCCAAAGCGCCTGCAATTAGAATCGATGAAACAGAACTTATAAAGCAAAAGTATCCATACTCGTATGATGAATTAAAAAAGAGAATTAAAGAAAAACTTCCCGACATTAAGTTTAACACTCAATTCTATAACTATTTGAAGTTGATAAAGGAAAATAAAGACTGGTATATGGTAAGATTGCTTAATCCGCTCAATCCTAAAAGTTCAAAAACTGGATTTTACAGTGAAAGAGCAATAGAAAAACTTTTAGAACTATATACAAAATAAATAATGAAAATTAACTGTGACAATTCTTAATTGTAATAATTGGTATTGACTTGTTCAAGACAAGCACACGCTTAATCTCCATTGTCGCAAAAACCTTGGAGTTTGAAGGTAGAATTAAAGTGTAAAAACGGCATAAAAATAGACGGACAAATTTTAATGATTTATCCGTCTAAAATTCTATATTAAAGGCTGTTTGTTACAAGCGTGTATTTCCTTTGCAGGCTCATTTTTCTGCGCCAAATCGTCGTGCGATTTACATTCAAAAGACGTGTCACTTCGAGATAAGTAAGTCCTGCCATATATGCGCATAACGTTTCATATTCCGCGGCAGTCAATTTCATTTTCGCTATAAGCCCGTCAACGACTGTATAATCGTTCTTCTGCTCGTCGTCGAATGTTTTTACAGGCTCGCTCGTAATTCGCTCGTCAAGGCTTATTGTGTTGGTTATATGTCTTGTGTATTGTTTCTCCAAGTATCTGTCCGTATGGCGAAAGCAAGCACTTCTGATTGTTATCGTCTTTCCGTATTTCGTGGTATAATCGTCGCCGAATTTCTTGCCTATATGCTCACATAAAAATAACATTGTCTCTTGAGCAATGTCGTATGCGTCCGAAAACGGTCTTATGCTGTTTTGGCTGTGATTGATGTCGTCTATAAGTCTGACGTAAAGATGATTTAAGTCTTTGCCCGCGCGAACGATTACCGTTTTAATACAGGTCAAGGCGATAACTTCGCCCATTTTCTGTATGTTTTCTGCCGAGATAACCGTATCGTTATCCAAAATGCCGTTGTTTACTTCTTTCATTGTATTTTACCTCCGATTTACTTCGCCTTTCTGCAAAAACGGGGGTAGCACCGGGAAAAGTCGCAATAACAATGTGAGTTAAAGTCGCAATGACGGAAGTCAACGAACCGGCAAAAAGTTTTACGTTATAGTCTGTAATTTCAAAGTTTTCGGTAAAAATTTTTGCCGTTGACTTCCGCTTTTCACTGTGCTACAACCGCAGACGAAAGGCGATAAATCGGACGGCAAAACGGCATAGAAAAACCGAGCGTTTAGAACACTCGGTTAAAAGTTGTGATGTTTTTATAGTTTGATTTTAAGTCCGAAATAATCTCTTGTATAAAATAAAACGAACTCAAGATTTTCTCTCGGGTTCGTTTTATTCTTGTTTGGTGCGGACAACAGGACTTGAACCTGCATGAACTAGTGCTCACAAGAACCTGAATCTTGCGCGTCTGCCAATTCCGCCATATCCGCATTACCTTGCTATTTTAGCGTATCGAGAGCGCAATGTCAATCCAATCACCAAACCTTGTATTGCGAATATCGTCAACGAATATCGTCAATATAAAAAAACTTACACTTACACATTATGCTATGCATAGATAAAAGTAGCGGAAGCGCAACTGCGCTTCCGCTACTTTTTGAGAGAGAATATAGATTGTCGTATTGCTACAACACATCTTTTTGTTTGTGCATTGAGGGGTTATCATTATTCAATGCAAAGTTGAAACTTATTGCTTGTCGGCGTGCGTTTTGTCTTGCACGTTGTTTGCTTCTTTCTCACGCCGGGCTTCGAGTTCGGCTTTGCGTTGTTTCACAAGTTCCGTCCAATCGACGTTTTTGTCTTGCGAACAACAATGTCCTTTGCACTGCCCTGCGTGCGAGCATCCCGCGCAATCGCTTCCGAGCGAGGGCTTACCCTTTGCTTTTCTGACGATTGACGCGATGATGACGCCTGCCACAATCGCAACCGCAACGACTATCGTCACGATTCCGATCGGGTGCATTGCCGACATAACGTTTTGAAATACTGTGTTTGTCATATATCGCTCTTGTTACGCAAAGTCTGTATTGCGCATTGTGCGCGACTTATGCGTTCTTTTTGATTTTAAGTTTCGAACCGAGGTCGTTAAAGAACTTCTTTACGTTAATCTTGCCCTTGTTGTCGAGCACGATGAGCGTGATGACTGCCGCCCAGATTGCCGCGAAGATGAACACTGTCCACCACCAAGCACCGATGAGGTAGATCATCATAGACACAACGTAACTTGTACCGACCCAGAAGAGCAACGTCATTCTGTAAGACTTCTTCGTGGGAAGTTCTGCCTTTGCGGTAGCGACTGCCGCGAAGCACGGAATCGTGAGCATATTGAATGCGATGAATGCGATGAGTCCGGGAACGTCGATACCTGTTGCTTGGATCATAGTTGCCGCTGCGCCGACACCGCCGTCCGCTTCGACGTCGATCATACCGCCGACGATGCAAGCAGCAAGAGTACCAAACGTTGCGATGACGTTTTCTTTTGCGATAAGACCGGTGATTGCCGCGACTGCGAACACCCAACCGAATGCTTTAAGTTGCGAACCGAATCCGAGCGGTGTGAACAGAGGTTGAATGAGTCCGCCGATACCTGCAAGGATTGATTTATCCATTTGCTCGTCTGCAAGGAATTGCCAAGTCCAGCTGAAGTGGCTGATGAACCAGATGAGGATTGTGGAAGCAAGGATGATTGTGAACGCTTTCTTCACAAAGTGCTTCGTCTTATCCCAAAGGTGAGCGGCAAGGTTCTTGG
>ERZ808286.679-NODE-679-length-20895-cov-22.926967_pt1 | contig 20895 bp, 28 predicted proteins | sample MGYA00521276_ERZ808286 | MGnify/ENA primary metagenome ERZ808286 (study PRJEB31516, sample SAMN03275607) | gut metagenome | biome: mammalia-associated habitat; material: feces | host: Papio cynocephalus | place: Kenya | collected 2012-08-01 ... | reverse complement strand
AGGTGGTCTACTCGGTCGCATTTTGTCTCGGTTAATTTCCCCAAAAATGCACTGTGAATTTCGTATAAAATGTACAGTTAAAAATACACAAAGCGTACATTTAAAACAGTATATAGATTGTATAAAATTCACAACGAATACAAGCATATACCAGTAGTAAAATGTCACAAAGTTTTCACATAAAATTCATTGATATTCTTACATATTTACGTCTAGTCAAATTAACATTTATTTGCTATACTATGGTTACAAGATAAGTAATAACTACATAACAAGGAGGTTTAATAATATGACAAATAAGGAAATTGTCAGAGCGCGTATAAACGATATGCGAGCAGATGTAAGGAGGGCTTATAAGTTCTCTTTAAAGTATGAGAAAAACATGGAAACAGCTATTGAAGTAGCGTATGCGGAAGTAAAAGGATTTATACTGGGCTTTATATGGTCAGACAGGGTTACATATGACGATATTGATTATGCTAACAGAATAGCTGCTTATGAGTATTTTAGACTTAAATCTGTATACGTTAAGGGATATAGTTCATTGGATTCATTAGACTTTTTAAAAAAGGTATTAAGGTAGCACGTCAAGCGTGTTCTACGGGTGCAACTCCCGTAGCTATCTTTCATAGCAATAACGCTATGTGCACATTGAAAGGAGAATAAAATGAGAGAGAAAGTCATAACCAGAACATTCCATGTAACCAGGGTGAAAGCAACTCTGTACAATACCCAAACCAAGGAACTAGAATATTGTGAGAATGATATTCCAGAGTGGGACGGTAACACAAAGATGTTCACGCCCATTCCCGAACTAAAGATAGTTGACACTGAGGTGTTAGCTATATATGAACGTAAATATTCCATGTCTATTAGTGATTTTATGAAGTATAGCAAGGAGGTGTAAATCATCATGGCAAAAGCAGTATATGAAAAAATCAATGGTGAAGTGTTTGAAGTGTTGAAGCCCTCAAAACATGAAGCTTATTGCGAGGGTCAGCTTGATAGCTTATATGTACGCCCGTCTGAGAGGAAAAAAGCAATAATGGGATACTGGTTTAAATGGGCATCAGGCCTGCCAGGGTGTTGTTACTTATGGGTATCATCTCACAATAGCTCTTTCTTTTCTATAGGCGGACGCTGGGAACATGACGGTAATGTATATGGTATATACATTACTAAAACCAGACAGGAGGTGTGGCGGATTGTATGACACATGGCATCCGATAGATAACAATATAATGCAAGAGGTATACATACCTCTTGCAATCATAATGATAGTGCTTCTTTTAATAGTAGCACTTGTATGCTGGGTTAGTTATATTCGTTTTAAGCAACTAACAAAGCTGGGTAGTAAAGGCATTGATAAGTTAGACAAGTATAAACGCTGGTCAAAACGGTACAACACACCAGACACAAAGACAGAAGACATTGAACTTGAAAAGATGATAAAAAAGCTCATTAAAGATGAACTTATAAACATGATGAAATAGGAGGTATTGCAATGTATTGTTTCAATATATTCGTTGGTTTATCTTTGGTCATTGACAAGATAGACAATAATGAAGATAAAGTGCACGTAGTTGTACTTGAAAATGGTAAGTCATCCAGCGCACGTTGGCATAATGTGCATTACACAAAGCGAGGTAACTATATCATGAAATGGCGACAGCGGTTCTATCTGGATGACTTTATAAAAGTGGGATGACATCCCACTTTTTTGCTTTCTCACTTTAGCACGTTAAAGCAATGCAGCTTTAGTACATTGAAGTGATGCAGCATTATCACGTTATCACTTCACCGCGCGAAAGTACCCGTCCCTAAATAGGTCGGCTATTCGTCAATAGGTCGGCTATTAATAGGTCGGCTATTCAGACCACTAAACGCAGTGAAGCCCATGCACAGGAGGGATGCATGGACTTCACAATTATAAGAAAGGAGAACCAGGATAGTGGTTTTATCGAGAAAATAATATATCTCTCCCACTATACATATTATATCATAAAGAAGTCAAGAAGTCAAGTGTATTTTATAAAAACATTTATTAATAATTTGTTTACAATTTATTCATATCAAATTCATTGACCTATTATATACTATAATCATGAAAGGAAGAGAAAACAAGAAAGGAAGTGATAAATTGACAGTATCTTGTAACAAACACTATCAGAGAGCACAACATCCAAGAGCATTAAAAATGCTTGTAGACCATGTAAATGAAAAGCCAAAGGCAACCTTATTAAATCCAGATGCAGTAGTATGGCAGTGGTCAGACGGTTGTGCAGTTCTTAAATCATTTAGCGCAGCAATCGCATACTATGACCCAGAAGCAGATGAGGTATTCACAGTAAAACGCTACAGTGCATGTGATAGAAAACACATTGACCAGTTCAAGGCTATTGTAGTTAAGAAGTCATCATAAATCAAATAAAAGAAAGGCAGGTGAAAATATCTCCTTTTGCACAAAGTATTCACTTTCATATCTTCTTAACAATAGTAATAAATCAATCAACAAGCAAACAAAGAAAGGAAACAAGAAAATGAAAAAATCAATGACAAGCAGAGCAACCGCATACCGTGTTCGTAAAGTTACACGTACTGTAGAGGTTGTGAACCTCACAGCTACAGCAGTAGACCTGGACACTAAAACTGTAGTAGAATTTCCAGTGTCTATTCCAGCAGTAGGTTTCCGTAGCAATAAAGCCATGGAGAACGCAATCATTAAACAGGTAGAAGAGAAAGGCAACTACAAGTACGTAACCAGTACAGTAGTTGACAAAACTTATATCACTTATGCAATGGATGAAAGCTTCTTTATGGAAAACGCAAAAATCATTGCTACAGGAAATGACATTAAGAACATGCAGCCAGTTGCAGATGAAACAGATGTAGAAGATGAACAGTAAAGAAAGGGAAAGGTAAAATGTTATGTCAGAGAGAACTTATTCAGCAGTAGTAAAGGAAAGCAGCAGAGAATTAACACCGAAAGAGCGTGTCATGATGAAGGAAATGAGTGATTGTGTAATGCTCAATGATGAAGCAGAGAAAGAACCAGTGCTTATCGACCCGGAATTTTGGTGTACAGTTGCAGTACATAATGAGAAGTCTGATAACAAAGACTATGACGTGTATGTTATTGTAGACAAGAATGGTACAAAATATAAAACCTCTAGTGAGAACTTCATGAATAGCTTTGAGGACATCATGGCTGATATGGCTGGTACAGATGAACCATTCTCAATTAAAGTTTTCACATTACCGTCTAAAAACAGGTCAGGTCAGACATTCCTCACTTGTACATTAGTCTAAAACGTAACAATTAACCTCCGTTTCAACAAGTGATTATTTAGGGTGGTATCTAATGGGATGTGATACCACCCATTAATTCACTAAATGAGGTATCAGTTAAATGGCATTTTCATTAGATGATTGGAAAGACGTTATACGTCAGGAAAGACGGAGACTTTCTTCACTCGTTAGCAGAGCAAGAAAGTCGGGTACAGATGTAACATTATCAGACATTGCTGGTGCAATGCCCACACCAACTACCGTACAAGAAGCAAAGGATATTCTAGCTCAGTACAAAGCATGGGAAAGTTATCATGATGTTGTAGAATTTATGAACAAACTGAATAGTCCAGTCAAAGGTTTTGATTTTGACTTTTCAGAAGTAATGAACATACCAGTTCCAGATGCTACACCTGGAGAACAGGCAGACCAGCTGCATTTTGTTCTAAACGATTACTATAGTTATATGTCTACTATCATGTCAGATGATAATATTTCAACAAGTTTTTATCGTGAATGGTGGAAGATGCTACACACCTATTTTACAGACCGTGAGATTGCAGAAGCAATCAATGACTTAATAAAAGACGGTATATCATATCGTGACCTTAAATTTGGTTCAGATTGGCAATCTGTACAGGAAGTTAATGATTATGCAAGACGTGTTATGGATAAACTTAAGCAAAATATGTCGGCTGATGATTTAGCAGCAGATGATGCAATAGCAGAATTTTCTAATCGTTGGGATGACATTGAAATGAATAAACAAGCTTTCTATGCTGAATGGTATCAGTCAAAACTCATATAGAGAGGTGAACAACCATTGATTACGAGGGAATTTATAGCTGTGACTTTGAAACCACAGTATATCAGGGACAGCAGTTTACGGAAGTGTGGGCTGCTGCATCAGTAAAACTAGGGACAGAAGATGTACGAATAGACGGTAGTATTGAAGACATGTTCAACTACTTCTTTTCAATGAAGCAGAATCTTACATTATACTTTCACAACTTAGCGTTCGACGGTTCATTTATTTTGAACTACTTTCTTAAGCAAGGTTGGACACAGGCATACAATGATGATGTAGGTTTCTTTAAGGATAAGAACATGCCAGCTAAAAGTCTTAAATACATCATATCAGCACAAGGACGTTGGTACTCACTGGTGCTGAAATACAATAACAATAACACTATAACTATAAAGGATAGCTTAAAGCTCATTCCTTTTAGTGTAAGCGCAATCGGTGAATCCTTTGGTACAAAGCATCATAAACTTGACATGAAATATGAAGGATTACGGTATGCCAACTGCCCTATTACAGATGACGAGAAAGAATATATCAAAAATGACGTTCTGGTTGTAAAAGAAGCACTAGAAATAATGTTTCAAGACGGGCACAACAAACTAACTATAGGTAGCTGTTGCTTAGATGAATTTAAAAAGACCTATTCCAAGAAGCAATACAACAACTTATTTCCAGATTTACGTGAAATTGAACTAGATGAAACAATCTACGGTAGAAGTAATGCATGGGAGTGGATAAATGACAGCTACCAAGGTGGTTGGTGTTATGTGGTTAAAGGGAAAGAGTGTAAGGTGAAGAAAGACGGACTAACAGCTGATGTAAACAGTTTATATCCGTCAGTCATGCATAGCAGCTCAGGTAATGAATACCCAGTAGGCAAACCAACATTCTGGACAGGTGATTACATACCCAGTAGAGCAACACAGTCACATACTTATTACTTTTTAAAAGTAAAGACACGGTTTAAACTAAAGACAGGTTTCCTTCCATTTCTGCATATTAGGAAAAACGCATTTTACCATGCAAGGGAATGTCTAGTTACATCAGATATACCAGTTCAAGGTGGTTTATATGCCAGCGAATACAGAGACATGGACGGTAAAATTCAACCAGCCATTCCGACATTGGTTCTTACAATGACAGACTGGGATTTATTCAGAAAACATTATGACCTATCAGACACCACCATTCTAGGTGGTTGCTACTTCCGTTCGGTAAGTGGGTTGTTTGACACATATATAGACCATTACGCTAAAATAAAAATGGAAAACAAAGGTGCAAAGAGAACAGAAGCAAAATTGTTTCTCAATAACCTGTACGGCAAAATGGCAATGAACACAGATAATAGTTACAAGGTTGTAGAACTAACAGACAATGGTCTGAAATTTCATACTGTCTTTAGTAATGATAAAAAACCTGGGTATATAGCTGTGGGAAGTGCTGTAACAAGCTACGCAAGAAATTTCACAATAACAGCAGCACAGAAAAATTACTATGGTGTAAATAGGCCAGGTTTCATATATGCTGATACAGACAGTATACATTGTGACTTAAAACCAGAGGACTTGATAGATGTACCAGTACATCCAACAAAGTTTAATCATTGGAAGTTAGAGAGCTACTGGGACACAGCCTATTTCACCAGAGCAAAGACATACATTGAGCACATCACACATCATGACGGTAAACCAGTAGAGCATCCATACTATGACATCAAGTGTGCTGGTATGCCAGCAAACAGTAAGTCGTACTTTAACCGTGTACTTGAAAAGCAAGAAGTAAAAGAAGACGAGGATATACCAGAAAACATCAAAGAATACATAACTAAGATGATAAGGAAAAACACAAAGATTACAGACTTTCAAGCTGGGCTGGAAGTACCAGGAAAGTTGCTTCCAAAACAGATTAAAGGTGGCATCATATTAACAGAAACAACATTCAAAATGAAAAGAGGTTAACATGGCTGATTTAGTGCAACCAAGTAGAAATCAAGTTGTGCAACGTGCTGTTGATTACTATGATAAAATTGCGTACATTTGGGGAGTTTTTCCCGGCACTAATACACAGTGTTGGTGTATGAATGATAACACAACTCAAAAATCAACATCTGGACATGGTGGTGTAAACTCTGGTCCGTATATAGCAAGTGACTGTAGTGGTTACGTAAGTTGGTGTTGGTTTATGCGTAGTCATAAGGGTACAGGTGCATGGATACAAGATGCAATTTTAAGGGAACGTGACGGTAACACTTTTGAAGAGGTTTTCCCACACATACAGCCAGGTGATGCTGTTGTACGTGAAAGATACTATGTAAATCCAGTTACAGGTTATACATATAAAACATCTGGTCACATAGGTATCTATATCGGAAATAACACGATATTACATTGTTCATCGCAGCACTGGCAAGGTACAACATCTAAACATGGTATGAGCAAGACTACTGGCACTCGAGAAGTTGTAGCTGGTTATCATGGTTATGTGGTATGGAGTGATGAGATAACAGTTCCATACGACCCTGATTTAATAGATGACCCTGTAAATGATTGGAATAATACAGACGGTCAACCTGGTGAACCAACCACACCAAACGAGTTTTTCGATAGTGGCGCATTTTTGCCATGGGTTTTTAATCAGCAGTACACCAAGAAGTACAAGAAAATGAAACATTTTAGACAATTTTGAGGTGATAACTTAAAGTTATTGATGCAGATTTATTGTTATAATCATAATTCATGCTATGATTGCCCATACGGTTACACAGAATGTAGCGAGTATGAAGCACAATATCATGAGTATCCAGGTTTAGCTATTTATAGACAGCGTAATCAATATGATAGAGAGGTATAAATATGTATTTAACATTTCAGGACTACAGTAAATTAAACGAATGGATTAACAATTACATCACAGAAGATAAAAGAGTACAAGATGCAAGAGTAAAAGTCACTACTACAGGGTGCAAGGTGGTTGTTACTGTAGTGGATGATAATAACGGTTATACACTATATGCTGGACTGTATATAGGTGAATTTAATCCATTCGATATGTACAACTATAATAAGTTTAAAGAAGACATGCACTTTATAATAGGTCAGGTGATTATGGAAAGTAGGTTATAATATGTTTTATCACATCAAAAATCACAATGTTTCAGATGCATATCCTAATGTGGTAAAAATCTTTCCAGTTGTAGAGTTCTTTGATAAGACAACTGGTTTAGATTTTACAGCAATTGAGATTAACTCCTTACAGGAGTTATTCTCATTGCAGTCACTTGCAAAGTCAACAAACCAATATTTTACAGGTGTATTAATTGACGGCAACACTATTACATTCATGGAAGGAGAATAGTATATGAATTTATCAACTAAGAGACTTGAATTATTCGCAAGAACAGCTGTAGCACTCCGCAGTTATCACTATATTTATGGTTATAAAGATAGTGATAATCCTGTAACTGAAAAGAAAATCAATGAGCTGGCACGTCAGTATAAATCAATTTACGATGCTAATTACATAAAGAAAGCAAAGAAGTTTGTCGGACAGAGAGCTATTGATTGTAGTGGTTTGGTGTGCAGTTTTTGGGAAATACCTGACATTGGTAGTGCACAGCTGGCAGAATTACCAACAAAGAAACCCATGGAATATCAGCTCATAGATTGTAAGCGTGATAAGTTAAAATGGGGTGACTGTGTATGGAAACAGGGTCACGTAGGAATATACATTGAGGACGGTAAAGTAGTTGAAGCAAAAGGCATTAACTATGGTGTGCGCATTAGTGTATTAGAAAGTACTCCCTGGGTGTATGCAATACGAAAGAAAGAGCTACACATGTATGAAAATATTGGTTGGTGTAAAGAGAAAGACGGGCGTTGGTGGTTCACATATGGCGAAAGTAAAGGCGAATATTTCCGTAATTGTAGAGTTAATATATCTGGAAAAAACTATACTTTTGACATGGACGGTTATTGGAAAGAGGGTGAATAATATGCTGCATTTAAATAGTGTTAAAATTAAATCTATAACAGCTGGTGAGCTGTGCATGATATGTCATGCGATACAGTTTGGAAGAGGAAACCATGATGCAGCGTGTAAACACTGTAGCTTTAAAATAGCTTGTAGGAATTTTGTATCTATTAATGGCGATAAACCTTATAGCTTCATTCATTTAAATGCAATTGTGACTGGTTATGAATTAAACCCAGTAATTAATGAAATAACATTACTGCAAAACAGTATTTGTAAATATAGTCTGCTTGAAATGAGTAAAATATGCAGAGAACAGAGTATTAAATGTGACAGTTGTAGATGTGCAAAGCAATGCAGAACATTTATGAAAGAAACAGGTGGTGTATACCCAGAAGCTTATATTGATAAAGAAGGTAAACCATTTGACTATAACAGGGAATACGGAGAATTTATAAATGAGTGAAGATAATTTACAGATACTAGAAGAGGATTTATGCATGTATTGTTTAAATCATAACTGCTGGAACTGTAAGTTTGAGAATGCTTGTCATAACTTCTGTGAAAAGCATGTATTTTATCCAGCAGTATTGACAGATGTTTATAAAAATGGCACACCATATTATGACGGTGATGACCCCCAGAGGGTGTGGGACAATATTTAGTTTGTGAAAGGGTGATAATATGTCATACATGATAGCAGCTGCTTTAGTTAGACAGATACAGTTACAGAATTGTATATTAACATCAATGTTTGCTGCAATGATTGTTTTCATTTTTATTCATAGAAAGTAGGTGACACATGATAAACCACATTGATGAGATAGACCTGTGTAAACTCTGTAAACAGACAGCACCAAGTTACTGTAACAAGAACGGCTGTATATTCTGGAAAGCATGTGTACATTTTTGTGATGAACATAGTGTAAAACCAGAGGAAATGATTGACAGAAAAGGACATTATAAAGGAATTACTCCTAATAAGCTGTACAAGAACTATTTTCAAAACACCAAGTAATTACAAGAGTTGAAAGTGAAAGACCTAGGTTATTAGCCTAGGTCTTTCTATTTATCCTTACCACAGATTACAATGACGGTTTGCAATTCCGCAATCAGTTCTAAGAACCGTTCCCGGTCTGCACCTTAGATACTGCTATTGAAAAATCTGTAGGGGAATACAATGGAGTTATTGGTGTATCAATACTCTGATACGTTGGATTATCTGTAGTCAACTGAGCGAATGAATGTTTTTCAACACTCTGCGGTTTTGTTAACTCAGCATATTTATGAGTCATATAATCACCTACTTATTATCTAATTTAGCATTCATCTGGTTTAACACATCTGACAACTTGTTAATTGCGTTTGTTGTCTGCTGTACCTCTTCTTTGTGTGCTGCTCTTTCATCTTCAAGAGCTTTCAAGGTTTTCTGATTGGTATACCACATCATAATACAAGCAGCAATGGGAAAACCAACCTGATTGATAACGTTAATAAAAGTCTGTTCCATATTCTCACCTCGTTAAGCGTTATGCTGGAAATTAGATGATACCCAGGATTTTACATCAGCATCCTTATCATCAGCGTATTTCTTTACTCTAGTTTCCAGAGCTGTAAGCAGTTCATCCATTTTAGTTTTAGTGTAGTATGAAGTACCATTAATAACAAGTATACCGTCTGCTACACTAGAAAAATCAATGTTTAAAGCATCACCAGCAGCATCTACTAAAATAACATGCTTATCATCAGATACACCGTCTGAATGAGCTGTATAGATTGGCTGCTTATCATAAGGAATATTCTCCCATGTGTCTTTAGCCATAATATAACACCTTCCTTTCATTTTGTCAAGTGTAAATTACACCTGATATTCCATAATTTCTAAAAATGTCTGTTTACATTCATCATTGTCAAACCGCACTTTTGCAATGCTATAGCAGAAACGCAAGTATGCGTATACAGGGTTTTGTCTGCTTTTATAGAGCAGCATGTAGTTTGGTTTGTGGTCATCTGTGGATAAGGAGAAAATCAGCTTACAGGACTTATCAACTTTACTGCTAATCTGTAGCACACCAGCATCTGTATACTCAAATACACCATACTCTTTTCCTCTCCATACAAGAGTGCAGTAATATTTAGAGTTCCCAGAAGGTTTTTCAATGAACGTTGGGTCATCCCGTAAAAACTGGCTTTTCAGTGCGTAATCACCATAGCGTGTCTTTGCAATCATTTTACCAAAGGCAGTCTTTGCAATTTCATCTGCTATGGCAACATTATTTGTGAGTTCAAGCACCCAAGCACGGTCTTTGTCTACAATGTAGTGCGAACCTGTTTTGATGCACTCACGTATATGTAATTCCTTGAAATAAGGATTGTTAAGGGTCACGTTGTTTGCTATGAAGATAAATTTACAATCTTCACGAATAGATTTTCCATTACCTCTTGCTACGGTTTGATACAAGTTTAATGCCATTTCAACCTCATTTGCTAAATACCTACCATTTTCTGGAAGGAACTCGTCAAATAAAATGATGTCATAGTCTGGCAATGATATAGATTTAGCTTTGTATGCAAGAGACAACGCAAACGTCATGCCACATTGTTCACCATTGATAAAGTATTCTGTACCTGTCTTTCCAGAACCTTTAACTTCCAATTCATCATGTGGAAATTTAAATCGAACTGCATCAAATATTTTCGTGCCTACAGCTCGTAAATCATCATCATATCTGCGCACATATAGAAACTTTCTACCTGTCTCTTTGAAGTAGTTAATCATACGACATGTCCAGTAGAATGTTTTACCGATTGAACGGTTTCCAAGTGAAAAGATAAACGGTGTGTTATATGATAACACTTTCTTTCCACTGTAAAATTTATTCTTAGAGGGTGTGCGTACACCCTCTGTATTTGTTGGCTCTGCTCTAATTAAATTGCACATATTACCTCTTTCTATAAATCTGTATTTTTGTATACTATGGTTGCTCCTATACCAGAGTTTGCTGCAATAGTTACAGGTGAACTTGTTGTGTTAAACAACCATGTTATAACATTAACAATATACGCACCACTTGTGCCACTAATTGAAAATTGTGAAGTTGCCATTATATCTGATACATTTCCACTTTCCATGGTTAAATCAGATAAGTTTGGTGTTACTGAAAGTATTTGTGGATATTTATCAAAAGAAAGATTATGACTAAATTCAACAGCTTTACCAGCTGCTATCGATGTGACTTCTGATATTGCTGTAGTATTTTTCACATATTTTAAATAATTGTCAACATACCACTTATTAGCAGCATCATTATCCTTCACTGGGTCTTCAATACCTGTCAATGTTACATTATATGTAGCGTTAGAATCTTTACTGACAAGAGTAATTTCTTTACTGCCAGTTGCACTAATACAAGGCATTGCACCATCTTCAGAGTATTTCATGGATAAACAATTTACACCCCATAAATCAATACTTCCTGTATCAGGACTTGAACCGTCCCAATATCTAAATTCAATTCTATTGGCTGAACCAGTTGAAGCATAAATAGTAAACAGTTTATCATCCTCTGCTTTTAATGATAAATACCCGTCTGTTAATTCGAATGAAGTAGTACCTGATAAATTGTCTGGTGTGGTAGTAATACCTATCAATGCATTTGACGTAACTCTAACACCACCCTTAATATTACCAAGATAAGTAAGAATATCCATATAAGAATAGTGAATATCACCACCAGCTGCAATACTCACAAAATCTGGGTCACCCTCAGTAGTATGTTTAAGAACAACTCTACCAGTAATAGGAGTGTTTTCATTATTACCAGCCAGCGGTAAATAATCCCCTGTACTTGTGTGCTCATCTACATACTTTTTAGTTGCAGCATCACTATTATTAGTAGGCTCTGCGAGGTTAGTAATTTTAACAGGTGTAGCTTCATCCTGTACACCTCTTAACTTCAACTCATTATTAGCAGAAGCGACAATTATTGCACCAGTAGTGTCACTTTCAGCAGTTCTTATCCATGCTTCTGTCATTGGTGCTGTAGGTGTTAAACCGTAGTACTCTTCATCATACTCTGCTTTTTTATCATCAACATACTGTTTATTAGCAGCATGATTTTTATTTTTTGGAGTAGCAACACCAGCAAGTGGTATATCAGTTAATGTAAAACTATCACCAGTAGTGGTTTTCCGACCTATGTTCATAATGTGTAAACCAGCATTAATCATATCTACATCATTTTCATTCCCGTTGGGTGCTGAATACCAAGATATGCCAGTTGGTGTATTACCACTAATTTTAATTTTTATGTCACCTGTAACAGGGTTATCAGTAACAGTTCCAGACAAAGGTATATACCCATTCAGCTGTTCTGTCACCCAATTTCTAAGAGTGGTGTCCATATCAGCCAGAGCTTTCTCCACAGTATCAACGAACGCTGTATACTGTGTGTTCATTGTCTCTTTGTAGGTTTCCCATGAAGTCTGTAAATCTGCAACCGTCTGTTTCAGGTTTTCAAAACTCTTTTCCATGGTGGCTAATGTGTTCTGAATAGATGTCAAAGTTTCATCAATTTCAGACTGTGTAGCCTGAACACCAGCAATCAACTTTTTAACAGATGAAATGTCAGCTAAAATCTGGTTAATCTGGTTTGTTTTGGTTTCTAAATCTGTGCTGGTGGAAGTCTTAAAAGCATTGTAATCTGTTTTCAATGTGTTCAATGCTTCTGTTATCTGATTATCAGCAGTCTCACGATTGGTAGCTTCATTGTCAATGTTAGTCTGCAACTGTGTATCAGCTGTTTTGCGTTCCTCAGTCTCAGTAGAAAGCTTCTGTATAATATCTGCATCAGCACTCTTACGCTGGCTACTTTCAGTATCAATATTCTGCTGCAACTTGGTATCTGCTGCTTCTCTAGCCGATTTCTCCTGATTAACCAGCCCGGTGATAGTCTCGTCTGACTGTCTTAATTCATCATCTGCTGCTTCTCTGGCTGCTGCTTCATCTTTAACTGCTTTGTCTCTGGCAGCTGCTTCATCAGCAACTGCCTGTTTTCTGTCTTCAATTTCCTTATCAATCCTCTTACCAAGAGCTGTATCAGCTTCAACCAGTTCATTGTACAGATTAGTTACTCTGTCACCCAGCTGAGTAATTTTCTCATCAAGTGCAGCATCACCGTCTTTTCTGTCCTGTACTTCCTGTGCTAACTGACTTTCCACATCTGCCAGTTCTGCTCGTACAGCATCAAGAGTTTTACCGTTGACTACACCAGTCCAAATACTACGTCCATACTTCTGCATAAGTTCTGCAACTTCACGTACATAGTCATTGTGATAGTGGTATTCTTTGGTAATGTACCAGAAAGCGTTAAGCTGTGGGATATATGGAATGTGGTTTGTGTCATAAGGAATGTTAAGCATTTCACCACAATCTAAACCACATGTGCTTTCAGAGTGTGCTAACAATACTGCTACGGTACAACCATACTTAGCAAACAGGTCTGCAAGCTGGTCTGCGGTGCATCCACCTGTGTTGTTAACTCCTGTGGCTGCTGTGCCGTCAACTAATATGAAGAAACGCTCCTGAGTATCATAGTCCATACCAATACCAACCATTCCAGTTGTACCCTCAGTATAACCATATGCTTCACTGGTTTTCTTACCACCATTAATCAGCACACCAACAACGCCCATTGCATTTTCAACGTCATCTTTGTTCATGTCTGCCTGTGTTGCTGTCTGATTGTATACTTTCAAGAAACCATTCTTTAACACGCCAAGAGTGTACACAGTTTCATCAGTGGTAGGTTCTGAAACTACACCAGTATTTGCAAATAATGGCGCACCTCTCCAATACACATTGCCAGTCCATTCAGCAGCAATGTTAGTTGCTGGGAACAGTTTATCAGCTAATGTCCTTTCAGAAGCATCAAACACGTTTTCGTGTAACCCACTGTTTGTTGTATTGTTGTAAGCTAAGCCTAACTGTAATCTGATAGGCTGGTTTCCATTATCCACAAATGGAATGCGAACAACTGTGTACTTAGCTGATGTTGCTGGTATGTAACCTGTCTCTGTAACAATCTCTGAATAGTAAGCATCATTACAAATACAAGCGTGAACAATCTCGTCATACGCTCCCCACACTTTCTTGTCATACTCACCAAGAAGATTGCACATTTCATCAACTTTACCAGCTAATACTGCAATCTGTTCCTGTGTAGACATGCCTGGAACAAACAATGGTTTCACTGGTGGAATAGAATATCCAGGAGTACATGGATGGGGCATAGGTGGTGGACACGCATGTGCTGAATAATACTCACCCATACCAGCAGTGTTTACCTTACCACAGTAAGGTGGCTGCTTACGCTTAGGTGGCTCTGGTTTGCAACAATGCTCATGTTCATTGTGTAACATTTGTAATACCTCTCTTTCATTAAAATATTCCTAAGAACAACGGTTCAAGCTGAGTAAATAACCATAAATCAGCGTTAAACTGTAATGTCTTTCTGTACTCTGCTAATAACTCAGCTGGTGACTTTTGACTTCTACCTTTCCGAACCTGACTATTGTCAGTATGTTCATGCTCCATAGAATGAGTATCAGCTTTATCATTCTTGTTTTCAGTGAAACCACTTCTCATATTTACGTATGATTTATTTGTGGTATCCCTGTCAAAGTCTACGGTGTTATCCGACTTATAAGTCTCTTGCTGCTTATCATCCTGTTTTGTATTTTCACTAATGTTCTTAGCAAAGCCTGTTTCACGCTTTACGTTTGTATCTTCTGTCTCTGTGGTTTCCTCTGTTTTGTTTCCTTCTGTTTCAGTGTTTTCTGTTCTTTCAGTATTACCAGTTTTGGAACTGTCATTTGTACTGTTTTTCTGATATGTCTCTGTACCAGACTTATCATAACTATCATGACCTGACTTGTTATCAGCAGCAGAAGCATAGTTGAACCATGGTGTGTCACCACCACCAATCATATAACTGTGCGTGTCAATGTCCTGTGGCTCTGTTTCTGGATAGTGCTGGTAATTCTGGTTACCCTCTGCATCTGTAGTTACTACACCATAATCGTGTGCTCGTCCTGTACCATAATAGTGATTAGGTTCGTTGAAGAGCATTGCTTGTGGTGTGTCACTGTGAACGTCAAGGTTGTGTGCCTGTGATGAACCTTTTTCTGTCCAAGTACGTCCTGTCTGACCGTCCGTCCCTTTGGTGGTTTCAGTGTCTGTCTTGTCAATATTCTCTGTTGTGTCTTTAGTTTCATTGTAGTCAGTATTAACAGTGCGGTCAAGACTTCTGTTGGTTGTCTCGTCAACGTCCTCGTTGCTGGCTTCACTAACAAGCTTACCATTCACCATGACAGCTGTATTGTCTTTCTGATGTGTATCACTACCAACCTGTTTGTAGTTCTCAGTCCCTTTGCTGCTAGATGTTGTGCCCGTATCACGGTCTGTCTTACGTATACCAGTTCTGTCAGAGTTGCTGTCTGTGTGTAAATCTCTGTGACCTTTATCTGTGGTTTCCATGTATTCAGTAATGAACGGGTCAATCTCAATAAGCTGTGCCTGATACATTTTATTGTAGTTGTCTGAAAGAACGTTTAGTTTAGCGTTTAATTTATGCCTAAAATACTCAGGTGTGTCATAGGCAATTTCACGCATGTAGAAATGGTCTGTAATTTTCTGACGTAAATCATCAGCGTAAATGTATTTAGATAAAACACTTTCATCAAAAAGGATAAAGCCCGGTAGGTTGAGGAGTTCATGCAAATTATAACTTATTTCACCCATTTAATTCCCACCGTCCTTTCCTACTGGGTTAGTTTCTTTCTGTGTATCTTCAAGGTTGTCAGGGTCATTCTCTATATAGCTGTGTTTAATTCTACATGTTACGTTTGTACCAAATACAGCATTAAAGTTTTCACAGAAATGTAATCTCTGGTCTAAGCGATATGCTGCGTTAAGAGCAATCTGCTCATTGTTACTGTTGACTTCATCTGAAAGTAACCGTTCTTTCTTATCAGCTGTATTCAAGTTGTTGATACCAAAAGCAGTAAGAAATGCTGACATGATATTATCGTAATGTTTCCAGAGAGTTTCCAGCTCCATAGGTGTTGAACCTGTGTTTATTGATTTACTCTCTTTCATAGCTTTTGCAATATCACGTCTTGCATATACAGCTAAAACATTCTGGTCTACATCTTTTATTGCCTGTTGTATAGATGTCTTACTCTCTTCATCTGTCTCAATAATGAAACCAAGCTTCAGCTGTTTTACTTTAACGTCAATGGCTCTCATAACGTCAACAAGCTTGTCTGTGTACATACGAACTGTCTCAATAAGTGGATAGCTCATTGAGTTATCTAAGCACACACATCCTGTTGGAAGTGAATCATCTGGCTCGTCAATAACTGTAACAGCTGTTTTATAAATGTCTTTATTCCATTTATTGAGTGCGAGAAACTTCTGACTATACCCTAAGCTATATGCTCGCCAGTATGTATTTTGATAATACAGGTTCATCTGACTGGCTGGTGTTGCCGGGAGTGATAAGAAACCGCCTTTCTTTTTATCCTCTATAATACACGCTTGTGCTTGCCATAAAAGAATTGTTTCTAAGAAATACGGGTCGCATGTATCTGGAAGTCCTTCCCATTCATAAATGTTAATTGCAATACTTACTAAACGATTAAACACGTCTTGCCACTGACGATTGTTTTCGTACTCAGCATATTTACGTAAGTCTTTACTGTTACGCCCAGGACTACGACCACACATGAATGGATAATATTGTCTTAGCCACATTTGTTTTCACCTTCTTTCATTTATGGAGTTACCTAAGTATCTCACTAACTCATTCAGTGGATGAATTAGGGAGTGTATTCATAATCGTCAGTATACTCATTAGCATAGCCACCAGTCCAACTCATGTTTTCTTTCATAATGTCACCGTCTGGTTTGTCACCATAGTTACGTATAAATTGACAGTTAATATTAGACTGAATAGCACCGTCTGTGTAGGACTGTACACTACTTGCGCCACTGTCACCGTCACCCATGAGTGCATGACGTACATTCCAGAAGGTTACACCATTCATCAGACGTTCAACAATCTGATTACGATATTCTGTTGGAATACCACCACAATTATACTGGTTTGCCTGAATAGGAACTATGTTGACTGAACCAAGTTTCACATAACACCAGCGTTTTCTGATATTAATGTGTGGATACCTAAATTTATTCTGAGGATAACCAAAGGCTGACATTAAAATGTCATAAGCTTTCATTAATTCTGTGCGTAAATGACATACATAGAATTTATAACCAGCATAGTTAATATTAACAGCTGTATATCCTTGTGGTAAGCCACCAGATGCACCAGGTAAACCAAATTCCTTATTTGATGCAGCACGTTCCTGTGACATAATAGCATTATTCTTTGTGGCTGTTGCCTGACCTAAAGCAGAGCTGGCTTGCATACTAAAAGGTCTAGCAGCACTACTTATTACGCCACCAATCATACTACCAATCATACCACCAGCTGCTGTACCAATACCCGGTGCAAGCAACGTACCTAACATTGCTCCTACTGTTCCAGATGTGACCATAACCAGATTGCTTGCAGCTACAGCACCGAATGTACCCTGACCCATTTTCTCACCAGCTGATTTTTGATAAGCTGCTGTAATAAGGTCACTGTTCCAACCTGAGTTGTTAGGTGTCATGCTGTAACTAGGCATTTGCCAGTTTGACAACATTGGGTCTGTTGGTGTATAGTGAAAACCGTCATAAAAGAATATTATTAAGCCACTTAACGTGTTTGGTGCGATACTAGCACTAACTGTTAAGGTTACATTAAAATAATGTAATACATCAGCTGGTGCATGTGTATTTTCTTTCATACGCTGTGGCTGCAACTCAATAGATGTACCCTGTCTATCAGTGATGCTGTAATAGTAATAGGGTGCAGTATACATCTTCACATTAAGTGGTTTATAACCATTCGTTGCTTCTGTAAGTATTGGGTCATCTGTGATACTGATTGGTACTTTAGCATCCACCTGTTTAGTACCATTGTAATCATCAGCCACACCAGATTGAAGATTAGAAACAAACTTTGGTTCTGCATCTGTACTAAAATCTTTACAGATTTTGGAAGGTACTAAATATGTCATAAGTATGTGTTCAAGAGCGTTGAAACTTCCAAGCTTCTTAAACGCTTCACACTGTCTGTTAGCAACTTGATAAACTCCAATACCTAGGTTGGTGTCACCACTTTTAGTAAATGGTGAAGGGTTGAATTTTGGTATTCCTTGCCAGTATTCACTCGGTTCAATCTCGTTAGCTTCAAGTGCTATATCGGATATTACCATACAGTTGGTATATGAACCTAGGCTTAAGTATTCCTCTAATTCAGGCTGTACAAGTTCCTGAAATACAAAATCATTTTGACTGTGGTCAAATTGTGCTGGTTCGTAGTTCATCTGTTCAAGGTTTGGTGGGCCTGAGGGACTGTCAAGACGTTCCTGAAACTGCATGTCTTGTGCTACTAAGGATTTACCTAAGTAGAAAAACTTCTGATAGGTCATAATGGCATCTATCGTGAAGTAAATGCGTGCTACGTTCCAGTTTACATATTCCATACCTGTGACAAAAGCATACTGTATGTCAGCAGAAAATCCAGATCCTTCCAGCCCGTCATTGGCGAAGATTATATAATCAACTGCTCTGACTGCTTCCACAAACGGAAGATTTGGATTGTCAATTTGGGATTGCTTTCCAGAGCTACCTAAACCTGATTGTCCTTGAGGTATGGAATTGTTATTGAGTGGGTTTCTACCTACCTGTAAATACCCCTTAGCTGGGTCAACTTGTGTGACGTACCAGTATCCATTTGAGATACTATGAGCTTTAAAGAACTGGAAGCATGTATTCCACCAGCTATCGTCACCCTTGTTTGTCTGCCATGGGTAAGCGAACCTGTGCCACCATATTGAGTTGTTCATGTCCATGCCTGTGCCAGCACAAAGATAGACGGTTGTGTTCGGTTTAAATGCCATGGTAGCACCTCATTTCTGTTATTATGCCCAGTTCTTACGGAAGATTACGCAATCTTTGAAGTAAGTACAGCCGAAACTCATCTGACGAGTTAAGAAGTAATTCATGTAGCGACCGCGAGGGTTGTAGATACTATCAAGGTCTTCAAACTGGGAAGTGATAACGAGGAAGTCATCCTCTGCTACGATTGCCATAATATCATCAGCATCCCCACCATTGACATCTTCACCAAAATCGTCCATTAATTCGATTTTAACAGGAATATTAAGCTCTTCAAGGTGGAACACACCACTGCGTACTTCTACACCAATTTTATTGATAAGGTCAGCACGAATGAAAAGTGTCAACTGACGATTGTCAAGTGTTTTGTGAACTTTCATAGGATTGAAAGCTGCATTTGGAAAGTACATGGATGAAACAACATCTTTAATCTGTAATAAGAATTTCTTACCAGATGCTTCATCTGTTACATCCTGACTTGTGATTTTCTGTGTTGCCAGAAGAGGCACACCAGAAGCTGCTTTAGCATCATTCGCATAAGTTGCAAAGATTGACTTTGTAAGTAACCATGTGTCAAGGTTTGCTGAGGAGTAAAGTTTGTTTACAAAGTATCCTACCAGTCTACTTAAGCCACCTTCCTCTAAGAAAGCTCTTCTTAAGCGGTCTTTCTCAATTGTAGTACCATACTGAATTGGCTCATTAATGCGATGATAGATTGCCTTTGCCTGTGGAGACATTTTTACAAACGGGTCTACACTCTCACCGTCTTTACCATAGTTCATTTTAGAACCTGATACAATGTCTGTTGCAATTTCCTCAATTACATCACCGAAAGTCATTCCTTCTCTGATGTATTTTGCCAGACGGTTCTGAATTGTATAATCGTGAAAGATTGTCATACCGATACGGTTCATCAATGCTTTCTGCCACTGGTTGCGCTCTACCTCAAATTCATCTGAGGTAATCATCAGTCCGATGTCCTTCATGTTTGCAAGATTAGCTTCTGGGATACGGGACTGAAATTCTGGGGACATAAACGCTCTAACTGCATTGAACACAGTAGCGTTTGGCTGTACATTAACTTTCATTGCCATAGTGTTTACTTCCTTTCATTTGATATTAATTTGTTGCACTTTAGCACTTTAGCACTTTAAAGTAAATATGTGTTAGTTCAAACTAACTTGATACAAATTTAACAAAGTGCAATGTATTATTTAGATGACTTACCAAGCATGGCAGCAACAACATCATCTACTGAAGGAGAGGATTCAGTGTTGTCATCTGTATGTGTGTCTGAACTGTTTTCACTGTCCGATGAATTACTGTTATTACCACTGTCAGAAGGTAACATCATAAATAATTTAAGATTGGTTTCATGAAGCTCTTTGTTTGTGTTTTCTAATTCAGAAATTCTTGTTCTGGCTGTGTCAAGTAAAGATGCACTGCTCTGATTGCTACTATAATCTTTCTCAACTTCTGTTCTTAATGCAGAAGCAGCTGCAAGGTCAATGCCACCTTCACGACTAATTAGCTCGTTAAATCTAGTTGTAAACTCTTCTCCTGTCATATTTTTCATTCCTTTCCTTTCTTATATATATATATTATAGCATTTATTCTATGAAAAAACAAGCCTGTAAAATATACACAGAATGTACGGCGTTAATTGCATTATTGTGCGACTTCTATTAACGGCGATGTCTTACTCAATTTTACAAAAGGCTGGCAAATCAACCGAGACAAAATGCGACCGAGTAGACCACCT
>ERZ808286.676-NODE-676-length-20944-cov-5.136723_pt1 | contig 20944 bp, 10 predicted proteins | sample MGYA00521276_ERZ808286 | MGnify/ENA primary metagenome ERZ808286 (study PRJEB31516, sample SAMN03275607) | gut metagenome | biome: mammalia-associated habitat; material: feces | host: Papio cynocephalus | place: Kenya | collected 2012-08-01 ... | reverse complement strand
ACGAGCGACTGACAGTAATTGAACATCTGGCTCATATCCGTTACATTCGCCGTGTTGAAGCCGGAGAGGTCGAGCGACTGTATGGCGTTGCAGAAAGTAAACATTTCGGCCATACTCGTCACTTCTGAGGTGTTAAAGTTCTCCCAGCCCTTAAAGGTGGTGAGTTGCTGAAAATTGCTAAATAATTGCTGGCACGACTTGAGGCGCGCATCCTTGAAACTCTCATCAAAGACAACAGTCTCTGTGTTAGACTTCACGCCACTGTCCCACCCTGGATGCTTCAGGTTTACCCCCCCCTCTTCTTCTGCCAGGCTGTCGGGGTATAGGATGTAAAGTTTCGCCGACTGCCCTGCGGGCAAGTCGCCATAGCAGAAGGTCAGTGTAGAGGCCTTTTCGCTGAAGGAGGCATAAGCCACAGGACTGCCAGCCGAGGTTGCCAGCGCCGCCGCCAGGCGGACGGGCAGGCACAGCAGCATGAGGAGCGCCAGCAAGCAAGGCAGCCAGCGGCACAGTTTGCATGATTGATTGTTTCTCATTTTTAAAATTAAAAGATTGTCTGTATTGTTAATTTGTTCTTGTTCACACCTTGTCCAATGGCTATATTTCTGCAACGGTTTGCATTTTGCCGGTTTGCAGACAGTTTGCAAAAATAAGCAAAAAGTGCCACGCAGACTGTCTCTTTCCTCCACTAAGGTGTCTCTTTCCTATCAAAAAGGTGTTTCATTGGTAGGAATGAAACACCATATTTGGCAAAATCGCCCCCGCACTCCACCCCTGCACACCACCAGCTGCACGGTGGCTGACAGGCCGGCAGACCGGTAGCGGCAGCAGGTCAAGGAGCGCGAGGCCGACACAAAAGAGCGGCACAAAAGAGCCGTTTTGGCAGGCCGACAACAATAAAACGGGCCGGATGGCGTTATTAGTGAAAAGGATTACTGACAATGATTGAATACATCAAGGGCGAGCTGGCCGAGCTGACACCGGCCATGGCCACGGTCGAGGCGTGCGGCGTGGGCTACGGGCTGAACATCTCGCTCAACACGTACAGTGCCATCCAGGGCAAGAAAGCGGTCAAGCTGTATGTCTACGAGGTGATTCGCGAGGACACCCACCTGCTGTACGGCTTTGCCGGAAAGAAAGAGCGCGAGATGTTCGAGCTGCTCATCACCGTGCAGGGCGTGGGCGTGAACACGGCGCGCATGATGCTGTCGGCAATGAGCACAGCCGAGCTGTGCAACTGCATATCGACCGGCAACGAGCGCATGATCAAGACGGTGAAGGGCATCGGGCTGAAGACGGCGCAGCGCATCATCGTCGACCTGCGCGACAAGATTGTGGCCCTCGGCATCGCCGACGAGATACCGGCCGGCGGCAGCATGGAGCCACCGGTGGACAGCCAGGTGAAAGACGAGGCCGTGGGCGCGCTCACCATGCTCGGCTTCGCCCCCGCCCCGTCGCAGAAAGTGGTGGTGGAGCTGATGCGCGAGCACCCCGACGCACCGGTCGAGCAGGTGGTGAAGATGGCACTGAAGCTCATCAAGTGAAGGAAGGCCCGCTGAGGGGAAGCCGAGGCTGAAGTCAAGCCGAGTGGGAAAAACCGAGTTGGAAGTGAATTGAAAAGGTACCTGTACATATTTATATGCCTGCTGGGGGCGGTCTGTCTGGCCGCACCCCAGGACGACAACACCCGGAAGCGGCCGAAGCCCAAGGCGCAGCCCGCGCTGGCATCCGCTGATGACAGCATACCCGACTCGCTCCTGCACGCGCGCTGGCGCGTGAAGCGCACCGCACCCGTCACCACATCCGACCTTGACACCACGGCGCTCGACCTGAAGACACCCGACAACATCAAGCAGGAGGCCGAATACAACGACTCGCTGGGCCTCTACTTCATCGGCTCGAAAATGGGCGGCACCTACCTGAACACCCCGGTGCTGATGACCCCCGACGAATATATGGCATGGAGCGGGAAGCGCGCCATGCAGGCCTTCTTCCGCCAGAAGGACGCGGAGAACGTGGCCAGCAAGGGCAAGGAGAAGTTCGACTTCACCGACATGAAGTTCGACCTGGGACCGGCCGAAAAGATTTTCGGCCCGGGCGGCGTGCGCATCAAGACCCAGGGAACGGCAGAGCTGAAGGTGGGCGCCACGCTGAAGAACATCGACAACCCGTCGCTGCCCATCCGCAACCGCAAGACCAGGCAGTTTGACTTTGACGAGAAAATCAACCTGAACCTCACTGGAAAGGTGGGCGACAAGGTGAACATGAACCTGAACTACAACACCGACGCCACCTTCGACTTTGACACCAAGAACATCAAGCTGCGCTACGAGGGCAAGGAGGACGAAATCATCAAGCTGGTGGAGGCGGGCAACGTGACCTTCCCCTCGAACTCCTCGCTCGTCCAGGGCGCCAGCTCGCTGTTTGGCGTGCGCACCGACCTGCAGTTTGGCAAGCTGAAGCTCCAGACGGTGCTCTCGCGGAAGAACTCGACAAGCAAGAGCGTGTCGTCGCGCGGCGGCACCCAGACCACCGCCTTCGAGATGGACGCCGCCGACTACGAGGAGAACCGCCACTTCTTCCTGGCCCACTATTTCCGCGAGAAATATGACCGGGCCATGAAGACACTGCCCAACCTGATGACCGGCGTGAAGATTACGCGCATGGAGGTGTGGGTGACCAACAAGACCGGAACCACCAGCAACTCGCGCAACATCGTGGCGCTGACCGACCTGGGCGAGGGCATGCACACGGCCAACGCCATCTGGGGCGGGGGCGGCGAGGTGCCGCCGGCCAACGGCGCCAACACGGAGTACTACGCCATGACCCACGACTATGCGGCCGCCCGCGACATTGACCAGACCAGCACCGTGCTCGACGCCATACCGGGGTTTGCCGGCGGCGTGGACTACGAGAAGGTGCAGAGCGCGCGGCTGCTCAGCTCCTCTGAATACACGGTGAACACGGCCCTGGGCTACGTGTCGCTGAAAAGCACGCTGCAAACCGACCAGGTGCTGGCCGTGGCCTTTGAATACACCCTGGGCGGACAGACCTACCAGGTGGGCGAGTTTGCCGCCGACAACACGAACACCGCCGAGGCGCTGTTCGTGAAGTCGCTGAAAAACACGAGCAACACGCCCCAGATGGGCAACTGGAGGCTGATGATGAAGAACGTTTACTTCCTGGCGTCGACGGTGGAGAAGGCGAAATTCCGCCTTGACGTGAAGTACCAGAGCGACACCACAGGCGTTTACCTCACCTACCTCCCCGAGAGCCAGGTGAAAGACTACACCCTCATCAAGCTGATGGGGGCCGACCGGCTGGACAACAACAACAAAATCAGGCCGAACGGCTACTTCGACTTTGTCGAGGGATACACCGTGAGCAACGGCCGCGTGTTCTTCCCCTCGGCCGAGCCTTTCGGCGAGGCGCTGCGCAAGCAGCTGGAGGAAAAGGGCGTGGACAGCGAGCGGGCGCGCCAGTATGCCTTTACCGAACTCTATGACACCACGAAGACGGCGGCCAAGCAGGTGGCCGAGAAAGACAAGTTTGTGCTGACAGGACAGTACAAGGGCACGTCGGCCAACGTCATCTCGCTGGGCGCCTACAACATTCCGCAAGGCTCGGTGGTGGTGACCGCCGGAGGCGTGGTGCTCACCGAGGGTTCCGACTACAGCGTCGACTATGCCAACGGCGAGGTGACCATCCTCAACCAGAGCATCATCGACGCCGGGACGGCGGTCAACGTGAGCCTGGAGAGCAACACCGACTACGGCATGCAGCGCAAGACCATGATGGGCCTGAACTGGGAATACGACTTCACCAAGAACTTCCAGCTCAGCGGCACGCTCCAGCACCTGCGCGAGCAGAGCCTCACCTCGAAGGTGGCCATGGGCGCCGAGCCGCTGAACAACTTCCTGTGGGGACTGAACATGAACTGGAAGAAGGAGAGCCAGTGGCTCACCAACATGCTCGACAAGCTGCCGGGCCTGCACCTCACGCAGCCCTCGCAGCTGTCGTTCACCGGCGAGTTCGCCCAGCTGGTGGCCGGGCAGGCCAGCGGCACGCAGGACAACGCCTCGTATGTCGACGACTTCGAGAACACCAAGAACGGCATCTCCGTGAGCGACCCCAAGTCGTGGGTGCTGTCGAGCGTGCCGACAAAGTTCGGCGAGAGCGGCGACAAGGACGGACTGACCAGCGGCTTCAACCGCGCGCAGATGGCGTGGTACACCATAGACCCGCTGTTCACCTACCAGAGCAGCTCGCTCACCCCGAGCCACATCAAGGGTGACCTGGAGCAGCTGTCGAACCACTACGTGCGCGAGGTCTACGTGAGCGAGCTGTACCCCAACCGCGACCAGAGCACCTACAACGGCGCCACATCGACCCTGCCCATCCTCAACATCGCCTACTACCCCACGGAGCGCGGCCCCTACAACTTCACCACACAGCTTAACGCCGACGGCTCGCTGCGGCAGCCGGAGCAGAAGTGGGGCGGCATGATGCGCAAGCTGGAGACCACCGACTTCGAGGCGGCCAACATCGAGTACATCGAGTTCTGGCTGCTCGACCCCTTCATCTACTCGCGCGAGCGGCCCGACGCACCGGCGTTCGGCGGCGACCTCTACATCAACCTCGGCGAGGTGAGCGAGGACGTGCTGCGCGACGGCAAGAAATTCTACGAGAGCGGCATGCCGGTAGACGGCACCAGCAGCTTTGTCACCACCCAGTGGGGCAAGATTCCGGTGCAGGCCACGCAGACCTACGCCTTCGCCACGACCAAGGGCTCGCGCGAGAAGCAGGACGTGGGCCTCAACGGACTGAACGATGAGGAGGAGCGCACGTTCGGGCCTTACCAGGAGTTCAACACCATGGTGACCTCGCTCGCCAACGACAGCCTCCGGCAGGCCTGGACTGCCGACCCGGCCAACGACAACTACCACTACTACCGCGGCTCCGACTACGACCGCGAGCGCAGGTCAATCCTGGAACGCTACAAGCGCATCAACAACCCGCAGGGCAACTCGCCCGACAGCGACAACAACAACGAGAGCTACGACACGTCCTACAAGACCACGCCCGACGTGGAGGACATCAACCAGGACTACACCCTCAACGAGTACGAGCGCTACTACCAGTACAGGGTGAGCATAAGGCCCGAGGACGTGAACGAGAACAACGTGGGCAACAACTACCTGGCCGACGTGAGGGAGACCAGCGCACGGCTGCGCAACGGCAAGACCGAGAAGGTGAAGTGGTACAAGTTCCGCATACCGGTGAACGCCGCCGACCGCGAGCGCATCGGCTCCATCAGCGACCTGTCGTCAATACGCTTCATGCGCATGTTCCTCACACAGTTCACACAGCCCATCGTGCTCCGCTTCGGCAGCCTCGACCTGGTGCGCGGCGAGTGGCGCGCCTACGAGCAGAACCTCAGCCCGCTGGCAGCGGCAAGCACCGGCACGATGGAGGTGAGCAACGTGAACATCGAGGAGTACACCGACAAGAAGCCGGTGAACTACGTGCTGCCGCCGGGCATCAGCCGCGTGACCGACCCCTCGCAGCCGCAGATGGTGGAGAGCAACGAGCAGGCCATGAGCATGATTGTGAAGAACCTGTCGAAGAACGAGGCGAAGGCGGTCTACAAGAAGACCTCGCTCGACCTCAGGCAGTACAAGCGCCTTCAGATGTTCGTACACGCCAACGCCCTGCTGCAGAACACCACCAACCTGCAGAGCGACCAGCTGGCCGTGTTTGTGCGCCTGGGCAGCGACTACAAGAGCAACTACTACGAGTACGAGATTCCGCTGAAGCTCACGCCCGAAGGGCAGTACTCCTCGGAAGACCGCACCTCGGTGTGGCCGCAGGACAACCTGCTCGACATCAACCTGGAGGTGCTCACCGCGGCCAAGAAGGCGCGCAACAAGTCGAGGGCCGCGGGCATGGCCTCGTACAACCGCGAGTACACGGAATACGACAGCGACAAGCCCGGCAACAAGATAACGGTGATGGGCAACCCCACCCTGGGCGAGGTGAAGACAATGATGATCGGCGTACGCAACATCTCGGCCCAGCCCAAGTCGGGCGAGGTGTGGGTCAACGAGCTGCGGCTGCTGGAGTTTAACAACAAGGGGGGATGGGCGGCCTCGGGCGCGCTCAACATGCAGCTGTCCGACTTCGGCACGGTGAACCTCACGGGCAAGATGGTGAGCGAGGGCTTCGGAGGACTGGAGGAGGGGCTGGCGGCCCGCTCCACCGACAACTACAAGACTTACAGCATGACGGCCAGCCTGGAGCTGGGGAAGTTCTTCCCCGACAAGGCCAAGGTGACCGCCCCACTCTACTACTCGGTGACCAAGGAGGAGACGCGGCCCAAGTATAACCCGCTGGACACGGACATGCTGCTGGACGACGCGCTCGACGCGGCCGCCGGCAGGCAGGAGCGCGACTCCATCGAGTCGATAGCGGTGACAAAGACAACCAACACCAACCTGTCGCTGTCCAACGTGCGCGTGGGCATCAAGACCAAGCGGCACCCCATGCCCTACGACCCGGCCAACTTCTCGTTCAGCTACAGCCACTCGCACCGCCGGACCAGCGGCGAGACCACCGTCTACGAGACCGAGGACCAGTGGCGCGGCTCGGTGAACTACAGCTACTCGCCGGTGTACAAGACATTCGAGCCTTTCAAGAGGCTCAAGGGCAGGAGCAAGTGGCTCAACTTCCCCAAGTCGCTCGGCTTCAACTACCTGCCGCAGAGCATCGGCTTCAACAGCGAGATGATTCGCAACTACTACGAGCTGCAGGAGCGCGACATGGAGAGCACGGAGAACGCCAAGCTGCCGCTGACCTACAGCCAGCAGTTCCTGTGGAACCGGGAATTCTCGCTGCGGTGGGACTTCACCAAGAACCTGCACGCCAGCTTCCAGTCGGCCACCCACGCGGAGATCGAGGAGCCCAACCGCCCGGTAAACAAAGACCTCTACCCCGACGACTACCACGTGTGGAAAGACTCGGTGTGGCACAGCATCAAGAACCTGGGCACACCGCTCGACTACCAGCAGGCGTTCACCGCCTCGTACAGGCTCCCGCTCAACAAGCTGCCCGTCTTCGACTGGGTGACCGCCGACGCCACCTACACGGCCAACTACTCGTGGGTGAGGGGCACGGAGCTGGAGGACGGCTCGTCACTGGGCAACACCGTCACGTCGAACCGCAACCTCAACATCAACTCGTCGCTCAACATGGAGACGCTCTACAACCACATCCCGTTCCTGAAAAAGGCCAACGAGCGTTTCAAGAAACAGGCGGCCAGGCCGAATATGCCGCTGAAGGGCCGCGAGCGCCTGGCCAACGGCAGGAACGGCGCGAAAAGCCAGAAAGACGGCAAGGACGGCAACAGCCGCGACAACGCCAAGGACGGGAAGAAGGGGACTGCCGGCACGGCGGCCGACGCCAGGCAGAAGCGCGAGCTGGAAAGGAAAAAGAACTCGTTTCAGCGAGAGATAAAGCTCAGGCCCGACACCACGGTCACCATCACGCACAACAAGAAGAGCAAGCGGATCTACGTGACGGCAAGAACCAAGGAGGGCAAGCCTTACAAGCTGAAGTACAAGGTGATTGACGACAACCGCATCCTCATCAAGAACCGCGACAGCGTGCAGCTGAAGCTGAGCGTAACGCCCAAGGAGCCGCTGGACAAGCAGTGGTGGTACAGTCCGGCACAGTATGTGGCGCGCGCGCTCATGATGGTGCGCAACGTGAGCGTGTCCTACCGCAACCAGTATGCCATGACCCTGCCGGGATTCATGCCCAACGTGGGCGACGCCTTCGGCCAGCACACGGGCGGCGCGCTGGCGCCGGGCCTCGACTTCGCCTTCGGCCTCATTGACAACGGCTACATCAACAAGAGCTATGACAACGGCTGGCTGCTCTGCGCCGACAGCATCGCCACGCCGGCCACGACGACGGCCAGCGAGGACCTGCAGGTGAGGGTGACGCTGGAGCCTGTGCGCGACCTGAAGATCGACCTCAACGCCAGCCGCACGGTGAACAAGTCGCGCAGCATACAGTTTATGTATGACGGCATGCCCACCACACAGAGCGGCACGTTCACCATGACCACCATCAGCCTGAAGAGCGCGCTCGAGGGCATGGGCAACGCCAACAACGGCTACGCCTCGGGCACGTTCAGCAAGTTCTGCCGCAGCATCGAGGGCTTCCGCCAGAAGGTGCAGGGACGCTACGCCAACGCCGTGTACCCGCAGGGCACCACAAGTGCCGAAGGCATCCAGCTGGGCGGAACGGCCTACAACCCCGCGCTGGGCCAGGTGAACCGGTACAGCGCCGACGTGCTCATACCGGCCTTCCTCTCGGCCTACACCTCGAGCGGAGGGTCAGACCTTGACATCTTCCCCGCGCTGAAGCGGCTGCTGCCCAACTGGACTGTCAAGTACAGCGGACTGGGCAAGCTGCCGTGGCTGCGCGACCATTTCAAGAGCGTCAACCTGAACCACAGCTACAAGAGCGTGTATGCCGTGGGCAGCTACGCCTCGTTCAGCACCTGGCGCGAGTACATGGACGGACTGGGCTTCATCACCGACGCGACCACGGGCAACCCCGCGCCCAACAGCATGTTCAACGTGAGCACGGTGAGCATCAACGAGTCGTTCTCGCCGCTGCTCGGCATCGACGTCACGCTGCAGAACAACCTCACCTGCAAGGTGGAATACCGCACCACGCGCGTACTGAGCCTCAGCACCACAAGCGTGCAGCTGAACGAGGCGCTCAGCAAGGACTGGGTGGTGGGCATGGGCTACCGCATCAGCAACTTCCGGCTGTTCGGCTCGGGCGCCTCGCGCAAAATCAAGAAGTCGCAGCGCGGCGGCTCAAGGCAGAACGCCAGCAACGCCAGGCAGGCCACGCAGACCGCCGGGCGCGGCGGCGTGAACCACGACCTGAACCTGCGCCTCGACCTGTCGTTCCGCAAGCAGGCGGCCATCACGCGCGACATCGCCACCGTCACCAGCGCGGCAAGCAGCGGCAACTCGGCCTTCAAGCTGTCATTCATGGCCGACTACACGCTGTCGCGCCTGCTCACGCTGAGCGCCTACTACGACCGCCAGACCAACACGCCGCTGCTGTCAAGCAGCAGCTACCCCACCACGACACAGGACTTCGGCGTGAGCGTGAAGTTCTCGCTGACAAGATAGCGCGGAACGGCTGGTTCCGTCCTGAATTTCTCCCCGCGCTGCCGAACGGTGCGTCCCGCCTCGCCAAACGGCCTGTTCCGCGCTGCCAAACGGTGCGTTTGGCATGCTCATCCGGGCCGTTTTACAGCGCGAAACAAACCGTATCGCAACGCGATATGGACTGTCTCGCGAGGCAAGACAGCAAGCGGTTTCTTTTATCCCCCTTCATTCCGTCCCTGTATCGACAGGAAAAATCCGGCGGATCCGCAACTTGCGCACATTTATGGAGAATGGGGGGGGAGTGTAGATGTAAAGTTATATCTTGTTAAAGGTTAAATTGAGTAATAGGGTTTCTATCTAAAAATCTTTATTTTTGCATAAAAAGCAATATATTGACGGTATGGAAGATTTAAATCAACTAAAACTTGTATTGGTAAAGAACAAAAAGACCAACAAATGGCTTGCGGAACAGTTGGGCGTTAACCAGACTACTGTTTCCAAGTGGTGTACCAATACAACACAGCCCGATTTGGCAACACTGAAGCGAATTTCCGAGTTGCTGAATGTCAATGTAAGCGAAATAATCAACTTTGACTAAACCTATATTTATGGGAAACTCTAACTTCAATGAGAATACCCGGGTGCAAGTTCCCGCTGCTCTGCATCTGTGTAAATTGGGCTATACCTACTTGGACAATATCAATGCCTATGACACAAAGACCAATATCTTGACAGACGTTTTCCGCAACGCTGCAAAGCGTCTGAATCCCACTATGTCAAGTCAAGATGTCTCTTTGTTGTTTTCAAAGATTGCAAACGCCGCCGGCAATGATGACTTGGGACGCGAGTTCTATCAGATGCTTTCTGCCAACAGCGGAATAAAACTTGTTGATTTTGACAATCCCGACAACAACGACTGGCACGTCACCACTGAGTTTGCTTGTGAGAACAAAGACACGGAGGATAATTTCCGTCCCGACATCACATGTTTCGTCAATGGTATGCCACTGGCCTTTATTGAGGTAAAGAAGCCTAATAACCATGAGGGTATCTTGGCGGAACGTGAACGTATCAATACTCGAATGAGCAGATCGTGCTTCCGCCGTTTCTTTAATATTACGCAGTTGATGATATTCTCCAACAACCAGGAATACGACAATGAGAGTCGTGTGCCTGTTCAGGGCGCATTCTATTGCTGCCCTGCCAAGGGCAAGGCTTTCTTCAATGTGTTCCGGGAGGAGGACAAGACGTTTGTCTCCGGTTATCCATACAAGGAAATAACGGATGAAGACGAATATAAGGTTTTGAAACACCGCAACTGTGTGGTCATAAAGAACCTTAAGGAATATCAGACCAACAAGGAGGTCAATACGCCTACCAACCGCATCATCACATCAATGCTCAGCAAGGAGCGTTTCTTATTCCTGCTACGTTATGGCATAGCGTACGTTGAACAAAAGGTTGATTTGGAGGACGGCACACAAGGCACGGAGTTGCAGAAACACATCATGCGCTACCAACAACTGTTCGCTTCCTTTGCCATTCGCCGCACCTTGTCTAAAGGAATAAAGAGCGGGATTATCTGGCACACACAGGGCAGCGGAAAGACGGCTCTTGCCTATTACAGCGTACGCAGTCTGACGGATTTCTTCGCTCGGCAGAACATCGTGGCTAAGTTCTATTTCATTGTTGACCGTATCGACTTGATGGAACAGGCTACCGACGAGTTTGCCGCCCGTGGACTCATCGTGCATAATGCCAGGAGCCGTGAGGAACTGATGAATGACATCGCAAGTCGCTCTATCACGCAGAACAATGAAGGCAAGCTGGAGATTATGGTTGTCAACATCCAGAAGTTCAAGGAAGACAAGGCAAAGGTGCGGGTGGATGACAGCTACAGCACCAACTTGCAGCGTATCTTCTTTATTGACGAGGCTCACCGCGGATATAACCCCAAGGGCAGTTTTCTTGCCAACCTGCTCGAGGCTGACCATAACGCAGTAAAGATAGCCCTTACCGGCACGCCGCTTCTGAAGGAGGAGCGGGAGTCGTGGCGCGTGTTCGGCGACTATATCCACACCTACTATTACGACAAGTCAATCGCTGACGGCTATACTTGCAAGCTGATGCGCGAGCCTGTCGAGACTGTTTACAAGGAAAAGATTGAGGATATTCTCGACAAATTGGCCGGCGGTGTGAAAGTGAAGAAGTCGGACATTGACCGTGACAAGATTATTGAGGATGACAGTTACCTCAATGCGCTGCTTGACTATATCATATCCGACTTCCGGCGTTTCCGCAGGGAGCAGAACGATGATTCTGTCGGGGCAATGATTGTCTGCAAGACCAATCCCCAGGCAAGGGAGATGTTCCGTTTGTGGCAGGAGAGGTTCCACAATGCGGAGAGAATATGGCAGCATAAGGAGGAACAACCCGGAATGGCGGCAGAGCCTATGGTCTTGCCTTCCGGCTACAAGCCCTTGACAGCTTCGCTTATTCTTCATGACGAGGGGGACAAGATGGAGCGCAAGGAATACATCGAGGGCTTCAAGAAACTGCAGGAGGTGGATGTGCTCATTGTCAACAAGATGCTTCTCACCGGGTTTGACGCTCCGCGTCTGAAGAAACTCTATCTCGGACGGTCGCTTGACGGACATGACCTTCTACAGGCTTTGACACGTGTCAACCGTCCCTACCATGACTTCAAATATGGCTATGTGGTGGACTTCGTGAATATCAAGGAGAATTTCGATGCCACCAACGACCGCTACCTGCGCGAATTGAGCCGCACTTCTGACGGTACCGGTTCCGGGCAGAACAATATCGCCAATGACGTGATGGTGACGAAGGAGGAGGTGGAAGCTAAGATAAAACAGGTGAAAAACGTTCTCTTCAACTTCACCACCGACAACATGGAGGAGTTCCGCAAGCAGATTGACGAAGTTGACAACAAGGACAGTCTGTATGAACTGCGCAACACGCTTTCTGAGGCCAAGGCCATTGTCAACCAGGTGCGTTCGTTCGGAGACGAGGAGACAAAGCAGAAACTCGCATCACTGCCCGCAGGCGCCATTCCCACGCTTATCACCGAGGTGACGCACCGCATCGAGCGCATCAACCTTCTTGAAAACACGGAGCACAGGGCTGACGTGTCGGGTATCATCAATGTGGCTCTCTCGGAACTGGAGTTTGAGTTCAAGAAGGGTATGCCAGAGGAAATGCGCATCATCGTCAATGACATTCGTGAACGGTGCGAGCGTGTGCAGGCGGAGTTTGAGGCGAACTTCGACACCAAAGAAGACAAGTATGTTATCCTTGCCGACGAGTTCCGGAAATATTTCCGCAAAAAGGGTTTTGTGCCAAAGGACACTGCTGACGCAAAGGAGAGCATACAGTATATGGACGAGGTGATGAAGAAAATCAGGGAAATTAATCGCCGCAACAACATGTTGAAGCACAAATACAGAGGTGACGAACGATTCGTTCGCATACACAAGCGCATCGAAGAACAGAACCAACATCGTGAGCGACCCATCATCTCCAAACAGGAATATGAGATTGCGGAAAACCTGTCTGACATGAAACAGGATATTGACAGAATGATATACCTCGACATCAACAAACTCGACAACGTTCCGGCTTTCCAGCAGGATGTGCTTGCCATCATAGGCAAGGAACTGCTGAAGATGCACATCCGCGCCGACATCAAGGACCGCAAGTTTATCAGCAGCCTTATCACAGCAGAATATTTACAACAACGCAACTACACATATTAAAGAATGGGCAATATCAACATATCGGAGGCTACCATCGCCCTTATCGACTCGCTGAAAAGCACAACCGGGGCATTCGGCTTGGCTGGCACTGGAAGCGAATACAAGATTGTAACAGAGATGTTCCTTTACAAGTTTTTCAATGACAAGTTTGGCTATGAGGCCAAGCGCGACGAGGTGTATGGCGAGCGATTGAGAAACGCAGAGAAATGGGATGCTGAGTATGACACTTTTACAGAAGATGAAGTGGAGGACCTGTTCAGTTATCTGCCACACTCGGTGCCGCGCATGAAACCAGAGCATACGCTTTCGCATCTTTACAACGCTGCCACTAAGGGCGACTTCTCCACGCTGCTTGACGCTACGCTCGTTGACATCGCCTCCCTTAACGCCGACACTTTCTCTGTCTCTACTTCGGGCAAGAGTAAGGTCAACATTTTCTTTCCGCTTACCACATATGTCACCGACACACAGAAGCGCGACGAGTTTGCCAAAGCCCTTATGCGCAACGTGGCTTCGTTCAACTTTGAGGATGTGTTCGACGAGAAGTACGATTTCTTCTCCCATATCTTCGAGTATCTGCTGAAAGGCTTCAACAATGCCGGTGGCGGCAAGTATGCTGAGTATTACACACCGCGTGCCATTGCGCAGGTGATGGCTCGGCTGCTGGTAGGCGACAATGCTGACCTTCGCGGCATCACTTGCTATGACCCGTCGGCTGGTACTGGCACATTGCTCATGGCACTGGCGCATCAGATAGGCGAAGACCGTTGCTCTATCTATTCGCAGGATATATCAGAGAAGTCAACGGAGATGCTTCGTCTTAATCTTATCCTCAACAATTTTGCGGCTTCGCTGCCTAACGTGGTGCAGGGCAACACGCTCACCGAGCCTTCGCACAAGGAGAACCATGGGGTGTTGAAGAAATTCGATTTCATAGTCAGCAATCCGCCGTTCAAACTCGATTTCCCGGAATACCGCGACACACTTGCTGCCGACACCATCCGCTTCTGGGCCGGCGTTCCAAACGCTGTGAAAAAGGTTGATCCCAACAAGCCTAAGATGGCTATCTACACTTGCTTCATCCAGCATCTGCTCAACTCGCTCAAGCCTACCGGCAAGGGTGCGATCGTCATTCCTACCGGTTTCATCACTTCCAAGAGTGGCGTGGAGAAGCGCATCCTGCAACGCATTGTAGACGAGAAATGGGTGTATGGCTGTGTGTCTATGCCGTCCAACGTGTTTGCCACTACGGGTACGAATGTGTCGGTGCTTTTCTTCGACAAGAGCGCAAAGAGCGACAAGGTGATTCTTATCGACGCAAGCAAGCTCGGCGAGGAATACAAGGAGGGCAACAGCCAGAAGCGCCGGCTTCGCGACTTCGAGATTGACAAGATTGTCAACACGTTCCAAAACAAGGAGGCGGTAGATGACTTCTCTGTTGCCGTTACTTACGACGAGATTAAGGAAAAGGGTTACAGCCTCTCGGCTGGCCAGTATTTCGACATCAAGATTGACTATGCGGACATTACGGAGGAGGAGTTCAACCGCAGAATGGATAACTTCAAGTCCACGCTTAGACAGCAATTCAGCGAGAGCCACCGTTTAGAAGATGAGATACTGAAGCAGCTTGACTGCATCAGTTTTAATGCTAACGTAGGAAAGGATAGCGAACATGAGTAACGAAATTCAATTCCTGCTTTACAAAATGCCGGATGCTGACGGCAAGGTGCAGGTGGTTATCAAGGACGAGACGCTTTGGTGTACACAAAAGGCTATGGCGCAACTCTTTGGGGTCGGTGTTCCGGCTATCAGCAAGCACTTGAAGAATATCTTTGCAGAGGGCGAACTTAATCCAGACACGACTATTTCCAAAATGGAAACAGTCGTGAATCGTGGCATTCGTGGCGAGGTTAAGGAGCTTGTCGACTTCTATTCTCTTGATGCAATCATTGCCGTAGGCTATCGTGTGTCTTCACTGAAAGCCACTCGTTTTCGTCAGTGGGCAACAAAGATACTCAACGAGTATATCAGGAAAGGCTTTGCCATGGACGATGAGCGGTTGAAACAAGGAACGGCAGTGTTCGGTAAGGATTACTTCCGTGAATTATTGGAGCGTGTTCGTTCTATCCGTACAAGTGAGCGTCGCATCTGGCAACAGATTACCGACATCTACGCTGAATGCAGTACAGACTATGACAAGAACTCGCCAACGACTCGTGACTTCTACGCAATGATTCAAAACCGCTTCCACTATGCCATTACAGGACAGACTGCTGCGGAGATTATCTATTCAAAGGCAGACCATACGAAAGACCAAATGGGACTGACCACATGGAAGAACGCACCCGATGGGCGTGTTCTAAAGTCGGACGTAAGCATTGCGAAGAACTATCTGCAAGAAAAAGAAATCCGTCAACTGGAGCGTGCCGTTACAGGTTTCTTTGACTACATCGAAGACCTCATTGAGCGTGAAAACACGTTCAACATGGCGCAGTTCTCATCAAGCGTCAATGAGTTCTTGACATTCCGCAAGTATCAGATATTGCCCGACAAAGGCAAAATATCGGCAGCGCAAGCCAAAAAGAAAGCGGAAGAAGAATATGATATTTTCAATAAGACGCAACGCATTGACTCTGACTTTGATAAGGAAGTTAGAGGGATGTTGGATAAAGAATAGTTTAAGAAATGGAATTGAAGAAATATAAGTTGGTCGACATCGCTAATATTGAAATTAGTGGTGTTGACAAGAAAACGACAGAAGGGGAAATACCAGTACGCCTGTGCAATTTTGTTGATGTCTACCGCAACTGGGCTATAACAAAGGCTAAAGCTGAAAAGTTTATGGTTGCGTCAGCCAAACAGATGGAAATAGACAAGTGTGCAATATCGAAAGGACAGGTCGCAATAACGAAGGACAGCGAAACAAGAGACGACATTGGTCTTTCCACTTATATTGCTGATGATTTCGATGATGTAGTCCTTGGATATCATTGTGCCTTGATAAAGCCTAATCCGAATATTGTTGACGGAAAGTACCTAAACGCTTTCATGCACACTCGGTATATTCAGAAGTATTTTGAAAATAATGCTTCAGGTAGCGGTCAGCGATACACGCTTACCAATGATACAATAAATTGTATACCTGTTTTACTTCCTTCTTTGAAGGAACAGCATACCATTGGAAAGGTGCTTTCTGATTTAGACCGCAAAATAGAACTCAACAGGCAGATAAATGATAATTTAGAGGCAATGGCAAAGCAACTCTACGACTACTGGTTTGTGCAGTTTGATTTCCCAAATGAGGAGGGCAAGCCGTATAAGTCAAGTGGTGGAGCTATGGTATGGAACGAAAAGTTGAAGCGTGAAATACCGCAAGGGTGGGATATTTCCGATGTCAAATCATTAATTGGGCCAATAGAGAGAGGCGTATCTTATTCGTCAGATGAAATATTAGATACTTCCGCAACACCAATGATAAACCTTGCTTGTTTCAGTAAATCTGGTGATTATAGATTAGGCGAAATGAAATTCTTTTCTGGTAATATTCCAGAAGCCAAACTTATATCGCCTATGGATATGCTGATTGCTTGCACAGATATGACACAAGGAGCAGATATTATCGGTAGACCTATATTGGCATCAAACGAATTCAAGCAATATACATTTTCTACAGATTTGGCTCTTGTTATACCTAAGGGCAAATTAAAAATGTATCTGTATTATACATTGCGTACCCCATTTTATCATAAATATATACGCCCGTTTGCTTCAGGAACAACAGTGAAGCATTTGAATTTAATTGGGGTTGAGAACTACGTTTTACCAATTCCACCAATGGAAATACAGAGCAAGTTTGAAGACGCTATATCACCAATAAAGGAACAACAAAGCAAAAATCTAAATGAAATCGTTGCTCTCACTAAGCAGCGAGACGAACTTCTGCCCCTCTTAATGAACGGTCAAGCATCAGTTGTCAATATTTGATTTTGAAATAGTCAAGGAGTTTCTTGTAATAGTCCTGTGCTGACAGACAGGTATCCGTAAGGTAACCGGGAAGTGTCTTCCATTCGTGCAGACCTCGGTAATAGAACATCTTCAGTTCGTCCGTGATGATGAACGGAACGATGTTGTGGTTCAGGCATTCCTTGAACATTATCAGACGCCCGACTCTGCCGTTGCCATCCTGAAATGGGTGTATTGATTCAAAACGCTGGTGGAAATCGAGTATGTCCTCAAACTGGATATTTTTTTTGTCTCTGTATTCTTTTAGCAATGCACGCAGAGCACGCCCAACATTCTGAGGGGATGTCGTTTCCATACCGCCCACTTCATTAGGTATTCGCTTGTACCCACCTACAGCGAACCATGATTTCATGGAATCCGAAGTCCCACTTTTCAGTAATAGATGAAGGCTTTTTATCATGCTTTCAGTCAACGGTTCTTTTGCGTGGTCTATTATAAAGTCGATGCAGCGGAAATGATTGGTGGTTTCGATGATATCATCTACTTTCACAGCGTTATCCGTGATTCCGATGGTGTTGGTCTCGAATATATATCTAGTCTGCTCTTCTGTTAACCGGCTGCCTTCGATGTGGTTTGAATTATATGTCAAATCAATTTGAGTACGATGATATATGCCGCCTTTGATTCCGGATTCTTTTTGCTCGCGCAATGCTCTCAAAAGAGGAGATATCTGGATTTTTGCATTCTTGCGTTGAGGAAGAGGCGCATCGGCAGGTACACTCCATGATTTGCCGACAATCTTTGCTCCGGCAATTTTACCTTGAATGCAATAGTTCCTCACCGTACGCTCTGCGATACCATGAGTTTCCGCGTATTCTTTTGTCGAGATGTAATCCATATCTATCGGCATAAATAAAATTCAAAGACCGATACAAAGATAAGATTTCTTGCCGTTGTCGGCAAGAAATAAGGCGTTTTTTAGTTAGTTTATATGAAATAATGCCTTGGCATAGCTCAAACTTTGTTTGGCTCTACGCTCGGCTTGCCTCTAAATTATCATTTATCGATATATGACGCTTTCAGTATGGATTTTTGTTTCATGCCGCAACCTATTGGATTTATGTCTCAAATACTTTCTCGCGAACTTACTTTCGTAAAAAGGACTTACCAAAATAAGGGTTTATGATTACATGTATATTAAGTATGATTATTTTGACCTGCCTGAAGCGATAAATAATGCAATAACAACTTCTTGGTATAAAAACAAAATCACTAACTTTGTACGCGAACAAGATAATACCAACTAAACATTTAGATATCATGGTAAACTACAAATCATTAGGCTTGGTAAACACCCGTGAGATGTTTAAGAGAGCCATTAAAGGCGGTTATGCAATTCCTGCATTCAACTTCAACAATATGGAGCAGTTGCAGGCAATTATCAAAGCTTCTTCCGAACTGAAGAGCCCGGTTATCCTCCAAGTGTCCAAAGGAGCCCGCAACTATGCCAACCAAACATTGCTGCGCTACATGGCTCAGGGAGCTGTAGAGTATGCAAAAGAGTTGGGTTGCAAGCATCCCGAAATTGTTCTTCACCTGGATCACGGCGACAGCTTCGAGCTTTGCAAGAGCTGCGTAGACTTTGGTTTCAGCTCTGTAATGATTGACGGCAGCTCTCTGCCATATGACGAGAATGTTGCCCTCACAAAGAAGGTTGTTGACTATGCTCATCAGTTCGACGTTACCGTAGAAGGCGAATTGGGCGTATTGGCCGGTGTTGAAGACGAAGTGCAATCTGAAGAATCGCACTATACGAAACCCGAAGAAGTAATCGACTTCGTAACAAAGACCGGTGTTGACAGCTTGGCCATCTCGATCGGTACAAGCCACGGAGCATATAAGTTCAAACCCGAGCAATGCACACGTGACCCGAAGACGGGCCGCCTCGTACCTCCTCCTTTGGCATTCGACGTATTGGACGCCATCATGAAGAAACTGCCCGGATTCCCCATTGTACTGCACGGTTCTTCGTCCGTACCACAAGAGTATGTTGATATGATCAACAAATACGGAGGCAAATTGCCCGATGCTGTGGGTATACCCGAAGATCAGTTGCGCAAAGCAGCCAAGAGTGCCGTATGCAAAATCAACATCGACTCTGACTCGCGTCTGGCATTCACAGCAGCCGTACGCAAGGTATTCCATGACAAACCGGGTGAATTTGACCCTCGCAAGTACTGCGGACCTGCCCGCGATCTCATGACAGAGCTTTACAAGCACAAGATTGTTGATGTACTGGGCAGCGACAACAAACTTGCACAATTGGATTAATCCAGACAATGAAATTCAAACTTATAGTAGTTGCAGCCATGCTTATGGCTGCAACTATTTGTTTTGCAGCCAAACAAGGTTCGGAAGATATCATCTCCGTCACGCAACACAACATCAAGAATGACGGAACGCCCATCGGCGCGGCACTCAACGAACTTATCAAGCGCAGCTATGGGAAGACCGTCTATTTTCCTGCCGGCTGCTACAACCTGACCGAACCTATCATACTACCCCTTGATTATGTCAAAAATGTAAACCTGCTGTTGGATAAAAGTGCCGTAGTCAAAAGCGACAGCCATCTGGAAGCGTTGCTCAAGGTAGGGTATAGCGAGATGAAAATAACCGACCGGAGCCATCGGCGTTTTTCATACATCGAAGGCGGTGTGTTCGATTGCGAAAATGCAGACAACGGCATCTTGCTCAACGGCTTGAAACAAATGGTGCAACTGCGCAACCTCAGTGTTGTGAAAGGACACAAGACACATATCCGCATTGAAGTGACCGACGAAAACGGCACAAGCAGCAGTGACACGAAAATAGACAATGTAACCATACACGGCTTTTCATCGGCCGAAGAAAGCTATGGCATCTATATCGACAAGAAATGCTGCGACTGCAAAATATCAAACACGTTTATATATGCCACAAAATATGGCATCCTTACCAAATCGGCCGGACACATCATCAACAACGTACACATCCTTTCGATGTATACCACCGGAGGGAAGACCAACGGAGCAGAAGGCGTCTTTGCAGGCACACAAGGCATACGTTTCGAAACAGGCGGTTTTTTTCTGCTCAACGAAGTCTACTTTGACACGGTAGACAAATCAGTAGTCATTGCCGGCAGCTACAATCCGGCAATTGTGATGGACAAGTGCATTTACTATTCCTATCGCGACAACTTTGGGACAGCGTTCATTTATAAAGAAAAGCGCAACGACACAAAAAAGTTCCAGGCAAAAATCTCCAATCCTGTCATTGAAGCAAGGAATCCCGGCTACAAGATATTCGACCTTTCACCCCGTATCATCCTCCAAGATGCAGAGCACAATCTTACCTTTGTCAACGCCACCATCAGAAGGGCACGCAATCTCAGCCCGATATGCCCTTCGCTTATGATGCGCATGCGAGGACAGACCCACGACGTATTGCGGAACAAGCCTGCGGAGTATGATGAGAAATGGTATACACTGGGAGCCATCGCACCGGGTTATTCAAGCAACAGGCTGCTTATAACCTTCAATTCGGATACGGCTTATGGACTTAATGTAAATTTCGATGGAAAATCGTTGGACTACAACTACAAGAAACAATCAAGAAAGGCAGCAAACATTCACTTCAAACTCATTGAGAAAGAAGGCTATTGCATCGTTCTTTTCAAACCTTCCAAGAAAGCGGTTTTCTATCCCGAAATAACAGACTTGACCGGCAGCGGCAACTTTATGGGAACACCCGACAAAGGAAAAAGCTACACACCTGCGGACTACGGCATCCCTAACTGCTGAACAAGAGACTACCGAATCAAGGCTTTGAAGTCTCCGAATGCAATGTTGAAGGCTGCGATATACAATAGAAGAGCCTCTCACATTAAACATAGGAGATTGCCGGATACTATCCGGAAGCTTCCCGCATTGTATCCGAGAGCCTCCCAGATAGAACATGAGAACCCGCGGCATA
>ERZ808286.675-NODE-675-length-20992-cov-4.503415_pt1 | contig 20992 bp, 21 predicted proteins | sample MGYA00521276_ERZ808286 | MGnify/ENA primary metagenome ERZ808286 (study PRJEB31516, sample SAMN03275607) | gut metagenome | biome: mammalia-associated habitat; material: feces | host: Papio cynocephalus | place: Kenya | collected 2012-08-01 ... | reverse complement strand
AAGGCATCAGACTGACCGCGCGAACCTGCTTTTCCACCAGAACGATGTCCATGTAAGGCTTTAAAATCCACGCCGTCAGCGCGTCGAACGATCCGATCGGCAGCGTTATCAGCACCGCCAAAACCGCCCGAATCCAATACGGACGAACGTACGGATACATTTTGCGGTAGTTCGCCACCGCGGGCGCGTTGAACAAGCGGCGGAAAAGGTCAGGCATCGCGTCCCTCCGCCCACGCATCCAAATCGAACGTTTTCAGTTCGACCATATAGCGAAAGATTTGATAGTCGGCGTCGACCGCGCGGTGTTCGTTATCAAAAAACTGCCGCAAGGAAAATTTTTCTTTCGCGTCCAAATTCCGACCGATCTGTTTTTTATTGCAAAAATAATCGTAGCTTTTGCTGTAATAGTGGTTCAGCTGGACGTCGGGGCGGATTTGCGTTTTGCGCAGTCCCGCGTAATACGCCGGATTTTTCGGGCAAACGCGGTCGAAAAACTTGAACCGCCAAAAATGCGGCGAACGCGATTTCTTCGATATCAATCCGCTGAACTTCGTGTTCAAAACGCTTTTGTACGAATTGAAATTCCAGCACAGCGTGAACTGTTCCGTCACGTTTTTTTCGGGATCGTCCTTCACAATGCCGTTCGATCCGAACATTTTCCAATAAAACGACACCGACGGGAATTTGTTGTAGCGTTGCAATACCGTTTTCAGATTCATCGTCCCGACCGGCACGGCGAATTCGTCCAAATCGAAAAACGCGATCCAGTTCGATTCCGCGGAATACTTTTCAACGCAATCAAAGTATGCCGGCATCTGACCGAACGGAACCGCCCAGTCGATCAGCGTCACCAGCCCTTTGTCGACATAGGGTTTCAGCGTCTCAGCATAGGCGTCGTCGGAAAAGTTGTTGTACAGATAAAAATGATCAACGCCCGCCAGCAGGTAATAGTTCAGCCATTCCCGTAAAAAACGCCCTTCGTTTTTGAAAATCGCGCACACGGACAGAAAATGCTTCTTCGCCGGCTGTTTTCCGGAAAACAGAACGCGGCACAGCGCGTTGTTCAGTTTCAGACGGGCGTAGCGGTAAAGGGCGTGAACCGGATTCATCACAGCCTCGCTTTCCGCGTAATCTTGGAATACACCGACGCCACCGGAACGCAACCGAACAGATAAAATTTCGTCGTCGTCTGGAAATGTTTGATTTTCAGCACCGGAACGCCGAACAATCTGACCTTTGTCACGCGGACGTGGCTTTGCTGCGCCTTGTTCCACAAATCGGCGTGTTCCGTCGACAGATAAGCGAAAACGCGCCGTTCGATCGCGCGGATCTGTTTCGTCGCCTTGTTCGTCGTGTTCGTCCGGTGCTTGCGGTATTTAAACAAAACCTGCGGCAGGTTCGCGAATTTCGTTTTCCCGATCAGGTGCAGATAAAGGTTGTAATCCTCCGTCGGGAAAAATTCCTTGTCGTAGCGCACGCCCGTTTCAGCCAAAACGGATTTGCGCATCATCACCGACGGGTGAATCATCGGGCAGTCGAACATCAGTCGTTCTTCGATCTCGTCGTTCGTCTGCGGCGGAACGACCACTTTTCCCGACGGGATTTCCATGTGCGCCGTTCCCAAAACGCCGACGTCGGGGTGCGCGTCCAGATACGCCGCCTCTTTTTCGAACCGTTCGGGCAGCGATACGTCGTCGTGGTCCATGACCGCCAGATATTCGCCCGCCGCCAGATCGATCAGGCGGTTGCGCGTTTCCGATATGCCCAGATTTTTTTCGTTCCGGTAATAGCGAATCCGCGGGTCGGTGTACGACTTAACGACGTTTTCGACGTTCGCATCGGGCGAACAGTCGTCCACAATAATGAATTCGAAATCCCGAAACGTTTGATTCAGTACGCTTTCGATCGCTTCGCGCAGGTATTCCTCGCGCGTGTTGTAGGTCGGAAACAAAACGGATATCGCGGGCATCAGTCGCCTCCGTTTAAAAATCCGGACAAATCCGTCCGGCGATTCATCTGAGATCCGCGCATGTTCCCGTCCTCTCCCCGTTGTTTCGGGGAACGGTCTTTTCAGATTTATCCCCCGTTTTTTTTATATATCAAAGAGGAAGTCGGATTGCAATATTATTTTTAATATTGCGGAAAAGCCCGTTTTCGACGGATTTTTGAAGTATTGTCTTGTTTTTCGGGGGGGGGGGGACTTATAGATTGTTTTCCGTATTTCGGTTTTTCGGTCGTGTTGAAGGGAATTAAACCGTTTTTACTTTTCCGTTTTAATGCGTTTTGTCTTCTTTTTTATAAAACGATGCAAAGAAACCGGCGCGTCGCGCCGGCGAAAACGGTATTATTCGAAAACAGCCGTTTGAAACCGGAAAACGGATCGCGTCAGAACCAGTCCTTGATCGCGTCCAGTTCGCTTTCGCCGCCGTAGGGAGTGTTGACGATGACGATTCCGCTGCCTTTCATGCCCTCTTTGACGCCTTTGAACCGGACTTCGCCGTTGTACAATTTCGGCAGGTTCGCGGATTTCAGCATATCCAGCATCGCGGCGTGCAAACCGTCGTCCAAAACGGGATACCACAGGAACAAAACGCCTTCCGCCCATTTTTTATGGACTTTCAGCAAAAAGCGCGCGGCTTTTTCGTATTCGGTTTTGACCTCGTAACTGGGGTCGACGACCATGACTCCGCGTCTGGGCGTCGGCGGGCAAAGCGCCAAGCCGCCCTCGTACCCGTCGCGGTGATGCAGATGCGTGTTCGGATAGCGCATGAAACGGTACAGTTCCTGATATTCGCGCGGGTGCAGTTCCATCAAATGCAGGGCGTCCGTCGGGCGCAGCAACGCTTCGGCGATAAAGGGGGAACCGGCGTACAGGTTTTTGCCGACTTCGGATTCCAGCCGTTTTTCCAGCGCGAAGTACGGGTGGCTTTTCAGCTTTTCCGATTGCGCCAGTTTTAAAAATCCGCGCGCCGCTTCGCCCGTTTTCGCCGCCTCCGCGCCCGACAGATCGTAGACGCCGCGTCCCGCGTGCGTTTCCAGATAGGTCAGCGGTTTGTCCTTTTGCGTCAAACGGCGCAACACGACGCACAGGGACGCGTGTTTGTGAACGTCCGCCAAATTGCCCGCGTGGTAAATGTGCTGATACGAAAGCATTTCGCCGCCTTTTCTAGTCTTCGGAAACGTCCGCGCCGTCCGGAACGGAAAATTCCAGATCGATTTCGTCGTCGGGGGAGGGCGAAACCGCCGCGGGCGCGTCGTCGGGGGCGGAATCAGCCGGTTCCGCAATCGGAATCAGCCTGAATTCCCCCGGTTCGTCGGGGGCGCGGTCTTCGTCGGACGTTTCGCCGCCGTCAATCGGTTCAGGCGTTTTCCGTTCGATGCGGATAACGCCCGTTTCCGACGGTTCGCCGCCGTTTTCAGCCGGCGCGGCGGATTCGTCCGTTTTCGGGGAATCTTCGGGATCGACGGGTTTTTCTTCGACCGCGTCGGGCAGATCCGTGACGGTCTGCCTGTCTTCGTCCCACATGATTTTCAGTTTCGGCGTGACGGGCTTCGGTTCGATCGGGTTTTCCAGAACCAGCGGTTCGGGGACGGGCGGCGGCGCCGGTTCGCCCGCGCATTTCACGACCCAAACGTCGTACACGGGGTGCTCCATCGCCGACAAAGCGGGGGAGGACGAAAACATCCAGCCCGAAAACAGTTTCAGCTGTCCTTCCTCTTTGCGTTCGACGACGTCCAGAAAAGCGGCGTTTTCTGGCGTTTCTTCGGGCGGGTGGGCGAAGCAGACGCGCGGATACACGTCCAGCGCGCCGAACGTCGTTTTTTCGCCGACGTTCACCGTCATGGTGCTCAGCCGTCCCGTGATTTTATCCAGCCCGTGCAGAACGACCTGTCCGTAGGAAACGTCCTCCGCGCGCAGGGGAAAGGAAAGCAGGCTTGCCAGCCCGAAAGTCAAAAGATGCCGTTTCATGGATTCAGTTTTCTTTTCCCGTTGCTAAAAAGATGATGTCGCCGACGGCGTCTTCCAAAGAACGGAAGTCTTTGGTTTTCGCGATTTTCCCGCCGGCGGTCAGGCGTTCCGCCGATTTGCCGGGGATCAGCCGCACATAGGCGCCGCCCATCAGTCCGTCCGTCGTGATTTCCGCCGTCGTGTCGACGGGCAGTTTGACGTCTTCGCGCACGCTGAGCGTGACCCGCGCGGTGTAGTCGTCCGTCAGATCCAGACCGACGACGGATCCGACCTTGATGCCGCTGATGCGGATATCGTTGCCGCTTTCCAGTCCGCCGGAACGCGAAAAGATCGCGGTGATTTCATAGCCGCGCATCGGGCGGGCGTCGATTTTGTCCGCGGCGAAACGGGCGAAATACAGCGCGACGACGATGACGATAACGCCCAAAACCGTTTCGATCGGGCTTTTTTTCATGGTTTCACCTCTTGCTTGGTTGCGGTTTTGCGGTCGGCTTTCGCCATGTCGATGACTTTGTCCAGCAGACCCATCAGATCGGGCGAATCCTGCGTGAATTCGATAAAGCCGCCGTTTTCCAGCATGTCTTCGGAACCGCCGGGGGTCAGTTCGACGTACTTCGCGCCGATCAGACCGCTCGACTGAACCGCCGCGCCGCTGTCGTCGGGCAGGCGGATCGATTCGGGCAGGGACAGCGTCGCGATCACGCCGTAATAATCGTCCAGACGCAGCGATTCGACGCGTCCGACCTTGATTCCCGCCAGCCGCACGTCGTCGCCGGCGATCAGTCCCTCCGTCTGATTGAACCGCGCCGACAGCGTGTAGGCGCCGGACGTTTTGCCTTTGCCGACCGCCGCGACGGCGCAAAAGACGACCGCCGCCGCCAGAAAAGCGACAGCCCCCGCGATCAGTTCCTTTCTATCGGCGTTCATCGGTCAGACGTACTTCACTTCCAGAATTTCATAGGATTTGGACGCGATTTGGACGTCGTCGCCTTCGGATTTGCCGATCAGGGCGCGCGCCATCGGCGACAGGACGGAAATCAGCCCGTGGTCCAGATCGGCTTCGTACTGACCGACGATCTGATACGTTTTTTTCTCTTCGGTGTCCTCGTTCATCAAAACGACGGTCGCGCCGAAAACGATCGCGTCGTTTTTCAGCAGGGACGTGTCGATGACTTCGGCGCAGGAAACGGCGTATTCCAGTTCCTGAATGCGCCCCTCGATAAAACTCTGCTTTTCGCGGGCGGCGTGGTATTCGGCGTTTTCGGACAAATCGCCGTGTTCGCGCGCTTCGGCGATCGCCGCGATGATTGCGGGGCGTTCGACGTTTTTCAGGTTGTTCAATTCTTTTTGCAGGCGTTCGGCGCCGCGTTTCGTCATGGGCAGTTTCTGCATTTGCCAATTCCTTCCAAATAACAAAAAAACAACCTTTCCGGCGTTTTTTCCGGAAAAGTCCTCTCGTTTCCTGCGGGTATCATACAGGGCTTGATTTTTTTCTTCAAGCGTTATCAAAAACATCGTCTTGCCAAAAATCGAAAAACGGTGTTTTATGGCAGAAGTTTTTTACCTTTTAAGGAGTTTTGAAATGTTGCGCGAACAGCTGAAAGCCGCCCTGAAAACGGCGATGATCGAAAAAGACACCCACAAAATATCCACGATCCGCCTGATTCTGGCGGCGGTCAAGGACCGCGACATCGCTTCGCGCGGAACGGGCAAGGACGGCACGATTTCTAACGACGACATTTTGCAGCTGCTGCAGTCCATGATCAAACAGCGCAAGGACAGCATCGCCCTGTACGTCAAGGGCGGACGGCAGGAACTGGCGGACGGCGAACAGGCGGAAATCGACATTATCCAGTCCTTTATGCCCAAGCAGATGGACGAATCCGAAATCAAATCCTGCGTCGAAGACGTGATCAAATCGACCGGCGCCGCCGGGTTGAAGGATATGGGCAAGGTCATGGCGGTTCTGCGCGAAAAATTCGCCGGACAGATGGATTTCGGTCAGGCGTCCGTCGCCGTCAAGGCGGTTCTGGCGGCGAAGTAACGGTTCGAAATGCCCGTATTCCCCCCGTCATTCATTCAGGAAGTCCGTTCCCGAACGTCGATTGTCGAGCTTGTCGGTCAGGTCGTCAAGCTGAAGCGGCGCGGAAACGAATATTGGGGGTGCTGTCCGTTCCATCACGAAAAGACGGCGTCGTTCACCGTCAGCGACGAAAAGGAGTTCTATCACTGTTTCGGGTGCGGCGCGCACGGCAACGCGTTCGATTTCGCCATGAAAATCATGGGAATGAGCTTTCCCGAATCGGTCGAGTATCTGGCGCGTCGGGCGGGCATGGAAATTCCCCGCGCGACGGATCGGGACATTGAACGCGAACGCAAAAAGACGGGCTTGTCCGAAGCGCTGGAGGCGGCGTGCGTTTTTTTTGAAGAACAACTGCGCAAACCCGCGGGGCGCGAGGGGCTTTACTATTTGCAGCGCCGCGGGCTGACCGAGGAAACGATCAAGACCTTCCGTCTGGGGTTCGCGCCGTCCGGAAACGCCCTGAAAGCCGAACTGGGACGGCGGGGATTCGCCCCCGAAACGCTGGTCGAAGCCGGACTGGTCATGAAGTCGGAACGCGAGGCAAACTCCTTTTACGACTATTTCCGCAACCGCGTGATGTTTCCGATCGCCGACCGGCGCGGCAAAATCATCGCTTTCGGCGGGCGCGTGATGGACGACGGCGAACCGAAATACCTGAATTCCCCCGACACGCCCGTGTTTTCAAAGGGCGACAACCTTTACGCCCTGCACTTGTCCGGCGAACAGGCGCGCAAAACGCGGGAAATCATCGTGGTCGAGGGCTATATGGACGTCATCGCGATGGCGCAGGCGGGAATCCGGCGGGCGGTCGCGCCGCTGGGAACGGCTTTGACCGAACGGCAGATCCAGCTGCTGTGGCGTTACGCGCCCGAGCCGCTGTGCTGTTTCGACGGCGACGGGGCGGGACAGCGCGCCGCCGTGCGCGCCGCCGACAGGGTTCTGCCGCTGTTGAAAGCCGGATATTCCCTGCGGTTCATCACTTTGCCCGACGACCTCGACCCCGACGAATACATCAAAGAACACGGCAAAACGGCGTTGGAGGAGTTTTTAAAGACTCAATACCGTCCGCTGTCCAAACAGCTGTGGCAGACGCTGACGACCGACCGCGCTTTGGACACGCCGGAACGCAAGGCGGGATTGAACAAAGACATTGCCGAAACGCTGTCGAAAATCGCCGATCCCGACGTCAAGGGCTATTACCGTCAGGAATTCGAATACGCCGCGCGGGAACTGACGTCCCCCTATAAAAACAAAGAAAACGGCGGACGGGAGGTCTGGCGCAAAACGGGCGGATTCGGCGCGAACGGGCGTTTCGGGGTTAAAAACGTTTCGCCGCGAATCAAAGTCTATCACCCCGCGCCCGTTCCGGAACGCGACGAAACGCGCATGCTGCTGACTTATTTCCTGCTGTATCCGGACATCGCCGCCGACTATTCCGAAGAGCTGGCGCAATGGCGCGCCCCCGACGAACGGCTGTCCGGCGCGCTGGCGATGCTGTTGAGCGCGACAGCCGCCGATCCCGACGCGACCCGCGAACGGCTGGCGGACCATGTGAAACAAAACGGCGGGGAGTGGCTTTACGACGCTTTGGGCGCCGAAATCGAAATGCTGAAACGCAAAAATCCCCTGCCGCAAGAGGTGCGCGACGACATCGCGCGGCTGTTGACGGGCATGCGCAAAAAGGAACTGCGCGACGAACTGAAACGCGTCGCCGCCGAAATCGACGGCGCGGCGGACGAAACGGCGGCGGCTGAACTGTGGGAACGCTACTCCGCCCTGCTGGCGGAGGAAAAATCGCTGGCGTAAAAGGGCGTCGACTTCCGATTTATTTATTGACAAATCGGGGATAAAACTTTAATAAATGCAGAATCGACCGGATTCTATTTTCCGGCGGTTTTGTGTGCGCTCTTTTTCGCAATTAAGGTAAAGGCTGGTTTTATGAATACATCCGCTTCCGATGAAGAAATCAATCCGACGGAAAACTCGGACGACGCGCTGCTCGATTCGCTGGGCGCCGCCGTCAAAAAGCTGATTAACAAGGGCAAAAGCCGCGGCTACATCACTTACGACGAGCTGAACGAAGCCTTGCCGCCCGAAAAGGAATCGTCCGAACGGATCGAGGACGTCATGGCGATGATTAACGACATGGGCGTCAACATCGTCGCGAACGAAGAGGCGGAAGAGGAATCGCAGGACGGCGCGGACGAGGACGAAGGTTTCAAGCTTGACGAAGTCGAAAGCAGCCGCACGGACGATCCCGTTCGCATGTACCTGCGCGAAATGGGCGCGGTCGAACTGCTGTCCCGCGAGGGCGAAATCGCCATCGCCAAACGAATCGAGGCGGGGCGCGACCTGATGATCGGCGGACTGTGCGAAAGCGCGCTGACCATCAAGGCTTTGAGCGGCTGGCACGACGCCCTGATTTCGGGAAAAATGCTGTTGCGCGACATTATCGATCTGGACGCGACCTACGGTTCGGACGGGGAAACGCCCGAACTGTCGCTGGCGTCGTCCCTGCCGTCAGCTGCCGTCATGGCGGAGGAATCCTCCGTTTCCAAAGCGGTCGCCGCCAAAGACAAAGCGACCGAGGACGAAGAGGAGTTCCGCGCCGAAGACGAAACCGGCGGCGACGCTTTCGACGACGAAGACGACGACGGCGAAACAGCCGAGGACGAAGATGGCGGCGGCGAAACGGACGGCGATTTCGACGACGGGCTGGACGACGAGGAGGAAACCGCGGAATCCGAAGAGGACGAAGAGGAAGCCGCCGAGGACGACGCCCCCGCGGTCAGTCTGGCGCAAATGGAACAGTCCCTGATGCCCAAAGTGCTGGAACAGTTCGACCAGATTTTGTCTTTGCATCAGAAATTGAAAAAAGTTCAGGATCAGCGGCTGGCGTGCGTCAAATCCGCCAAACCCGTCCCCGCGTCGACCGAAAAGAAGTTTGAAAAAATCAAGCAGGAGCTGGTCGGGCTGATGGAAGGCGTCCAGCTGAACCCCGTGCGCATCGAAAAACTGGTCGACCAGCTGAACGACTACAACAAACGCCTGATGACGCTGGAAGGCAAAATGCTGCGCATGGCGCTGAGCTGCCGCATCAAGCGCGAGGATTTTCTGGAAGCCTACAAACAGTCGGAATTCGATTCCAACTGGATTAAAAAAACGACGGGCAAGGCGTGGAAAAACTTTACCGAAAAATACGCCCGCGAAATCGCCGACATTCAAAACGCCGTGACCGCGATGTCCGAAGAAATCGGCATGCCGATTTTCGAATACCGCCGCGTTTGCTCGATGGTGAAAAAGGGCGAGCAGGAATCCAGCCGCGCGAAAAAGGAAATGATCGAAGCGAACCTGCGTCTGGTGATTTCGATCGCGAAAAAATACACGAACCGCGGCTTGCAGTTTCTGGATCTGATTCAGGAAGGCAACATCGGTCTGATGAAGGCGGTCGACAAATTCGAATACCGCCGCGGCTATAAATTTTCGACCTACGCGACGTGGTGGATTCGTCAGGCGATCACGCGTTCGATCGCGGATCAGGCGCGCACGATCCGCATTCCCGTCCACATGATCGAAACGATCAACAAGCTGGTGCGCACCAGCCGCCAGATGCTGCACGAAATCGGACGCGAACCGACGCCCGAGGAGCTGGCTGAAAAGCTGTCCATGCCGCTGGAAAAAGTGCGCAAGGTGCTGAAAATCGCCAAAGAGCCGATTTCGCTGGAAACCCCCGTCGGCGACGAGGAGGACAGCCATCTGGGCGATTTCATCGAAGACCGCAACGTCGTCCAGCCTTTGGACGCCGCGATTCAGACGAATCTGCGCCAGACCTGCACGGCGGTTCTGTCCAGCCTGACTCCGCGCGAAGAACGCGTTTTGCGCATGCGTTTCGGCATCGGCATGAACACTGACCACACGCTGGAAGAGGTCGGACAGCAGTTTTCCGTCACCCGCGAGCGCATTCGCCAGATCGAAGCCAAGGCGTTGCGCAAGCTGAAACACCCCAGCCGTTCCAGAAAGCTGCGGTCGTTTTTGGACAACGGCTGATTTTAAACGAACCGGAGAACCCGCCGCCCGCCGACGGGTTCTTTTTTTATGTTGAAAAATCGGAAAAGATTGCTATCTTAACAAACGGGTCCATAGCTCAGTCGGTTAGAGCGGGGCGCTCATAACGCCTTGGTCGTGGGTTCGAGTCCCTCTGGACCTACCAAAAACAAAGCCCTTTCGGTCGAAAGGGCTTTGTTTTTTGCGAAACCGCGTTATCTTTTGACGTATCCCGTCAGCGTTTCCTTGACTTTTTCATATTCGGCGATGGCTTTCATGATGACGTTGAACGCCTCGTTCTGATCCAAAAATCCTTCGACGACGACGGTTTTGTTTTCCAGTTTTTTATAGTCTTCGAAGAAACGCTGAACTTCGATCATGCGGTGCGGCGGCAGTTCGTCGATGGACGAATAATGCGCGTATTCGGGATCGTCCGCGTGGACGGCGATGATTTTGTCGTCCGCTTCGCCCTGATCGATCATTTTCATCACGCCGATGGGGCGCGCCGCCATGATCGTCAGCGGAAACACGGGTTCCTGTCCCAAAACCAGAATGTCCAGCGGGTCGTGGTCTTCGCAATAGGTGCGGGGAATCAAACCGTAGTTCGCGGGATAGTGGACGCTGGAATACAAAACGCGATCAACGCGGATCAATCCGCTGGGCTTGTCCAGTTCGTATTTGTATTTCGATCCTTTGGGAACTTCGATCACCGCGGGAACAAACTGCGGAACTTTGCCCGCCAATTCGACGTCATGCCAAGGGTGCATGGATTAACCTCCTGATAAAAAAGTGATTTAAATCAAAGTATAACACACTCGCCCGATTAGAAAAGAGGGAAGTTTGCTTGTCAGCCGATTTCGAACGGGCTATACTTTGCGAAACGGAAAAGGCGGCGAAGGGGGCGCGTTATGGCGGACAGGGCGGAACAGGAATCCTTTTACGAATTTCATTTGAACGGGGAAAACGAGCTGATGGTTTCCCTGCGCGCGCGGGATACGGAACCGCGCAGCCCCGTTTTGATTTACGACGGCGGCGAACACGCGCTGTTGTACAGGACGCCGGAATCGTCCGTCCTGCTGGACTTTATCCACCCCGACGTGCGCCCGTATCTGGCGCGGGCCAAGTCCGTTCTGGTCGCCGAAACGCGGGATTATCGGGTCGCGCGCGAATACGTCGCGCCGTGCCGCGCGGTCAAAAGCCTGCCCGTCGACGCAGCGTCCGTCAAGCCGTTGCTGGACAGGGAACGCGCGGAGCAAATCGACGAAAGGGATCTGTACAAATGAAACAGGCGCAATTCACTTTGGACGTCGAATCGACGCCGTCGGGCTTTACGAACATCACGCCCGCGATCGTCCGGTGCGTCCGCAATTCGGGCGTTCAAACGGGACTGCTGACCGTGTTTTTACAGCACACGTCGGCGGGATTGATCATTCAGGAAAACGCCGATCCGGACGTTTTGGCGGATCTGTCGCGCTGGTTCGACCGCGCCGCGCCGCAGGACAATGCGCTGTACACCCACACGTTCGAAGGAAAGGACGACATGCCCGCGCACATCAGAACCGTTTTGACGAACGTGTCCCTGAACATTCCCGTCGCGAACGGACGTCCCGCTTTGGGAACGTGGCAGGCGGTCTATCTGTGCGAACACAGAAACCGAGCGCACGTCCGCCACGTCGTCCTGCACTTAATCGGGGAATGAATCCGTCCACTTTCCGCGGTCGCAGTATTCCAGCGGCGCGAATTTTTCCTTGTACGCCATATTGGACAGTCCGCGAATCATATAGCCCAGATAGACGTAGGGCTTGTTTCTTTTTTTCGCCGCTTCGATCAAACGCAGAATCATCAGCGTCCCCAGACTGCGGCGGCGGATGTCGGGATTGAAAAAACTGTACACCGCGGACAATCCGTCGTCCGTTTCGTCCGTCAGCATCACGCCGACGACGCCCGTTTCGTCCGACAGCTCCATCAATTCCGCGGCGACGGGAGAATCTTCGATCATCGCGCGGTATTCTTCGAAAAACATTTCGCGCATTTCGCTGCTTTGATGCCGCGCGTCCAAATAGCGGCGGAACAGCGCGTAGTGGTCGTCAAAGGCGATGTTCGGCAGGAAACGGCATTTGACCGCCGCGTTTTGACGCAAAGTCTTGCGCAGTTTTTTGTTCGGGGCGAAATCGCCGACGCGGACGCGCACGGACACGCACGCGCGGCAGTCGGGACACGACGGAATGTAGCAGACGCTGTGCGACCGGCGGAATCCGGCGCGCGACAGGGCGTTCGCCCAGATTTGCGCGTTTTCGCCGTTCAAATCGACCGCCGTTTTGGCTTCGTTTCTGTCGGGCAGATAGGGGCAGGGCGCCGGTCGCGTCGAATAAAAAGCTTTCAAACAATTCATAAAACGAAAAATACGCCGAAAATTCTAACAAGGGTTTAAAGACGGCGTTTTTTTTAACTTGACGGCGGCGGAATCGTCCGATAGAATTTTATTCGTAATTTTTTATAACAGTCCTGAAAAGGCTGTAAAATCCTAGGGTCACCGTTCGGTGACCTTAGTTGTATCGGAGACGCCCGTGGTCAAGATTTGCTATATCGACGAATCGGGGGATTTGGGCGCGCTGCCCGAGATTTCCCTGCCGAACGACGGCAACCACCAGCCCGTTCTGGCGATCGCCGGAATCTTTGTCGATCACGAGGATCTGTACGATCTGACGCACGATTTCATCAAACTGAAATACCGTTATTATCCGGGGCTGAACTATCCGACGGACAAGTTTCTGGACCGCATCATTCCGGAAATCAAGGGCGCGGATCTGCGCCGCAACGCCATGCGCGGCGGCAACCGCGTCAAACGCCACGCGATCGGTTTTCTGGACCGGATCGTCGATCTGTTTTTCAAATACGACATCAGAATCGTCGGACGAATCTGGGTTAAAATCCCCGGAAAACCCTTTAACGGCAAAGCCGTCTACACGTCGTCGATTCAAAGCATTTACACCTATTTCGACAACTATTTGCGTCAGCGGGACGACTACGGCGTCGTCGTCGCCGACAGCCGCGACTATATGAAAAACATCAATCTGTCGCATTCCGTTTTCACGCAGAAATTCCGCCTGTTGCGCCCGCTGTACCGGAACATCGTCGAAATGCCGTGTTTCGGACACAGCAACAATCTGGCGGGGTTGCAGTTGTGCGATATTTTGTGTTCGGCGTTTTTGTTCCCGATCGCCAGCTATGTTTATTGCGCCGATTTCGTGCATAACGTCCACGTCCAGCCCGCCGCGCTGGAATTGCGCGACCGCTACGGACACCGTCTGCGCGAATTGCAGCACCGCTTTGTCAACGCCGAAGGCTACAACGCGGGCGGCGTCGTCGTATCCGATCCGTTGCAAAAGCAGAACGCCGTCGCGATGTTCAAAGATCCGGCAAAGCAGTAAAGCCGCAAAAAAAACGCCGAAGTTTTCTTCGGCGTTTTTCGTGATCGCGGCGCGACCGTCCGTTATTCGACTTCCGCGCTGGCGGCTTCGCGAATGGCGCGGACGTTGGTGTCCAGTTCGTCGCCCATCATGGCGCCGTTCGAAATGAAATCGCCGATGATGAAATTCGGAATGCCGCGGAAATCAAAGCGCGTCGCCAGAATGCGGTTCGCGTTGATGACTTTGTCCAACGCTTTGTCGTTTCTGTCGGCTTCGAATTTTTTCATGTCCAATCCGGCGGCTTTGGCGTATTTGACGATGTCTTCGTCGGTCAGTTGACCTTTGTGGGTGATCATTGCCTGATGCATTTCAAAGTACTTGCCCTGTTTTTCAGCCGCCAAGCCCGCGCGCGCGGCGGTGTCGGACGTTTTGCTCAGCGACGGCATGTCTTTCAGAACCCAGCGGATATTGCCGTCGTTCTGGACGTATTCCCACACTTTGGGGAACATCAGCTTGCAATAGCCGCAGTTGTAATCGAAAAATTCGACGATCGTGATGTCGCCGTCGGGATTGCCCAGAACGGGGGTCGACGGATCGCGTTCCAGCGCGTTGCGGCTGGAAGCGAGCTTTTCGACCAACGCTTTTTTCTTGGCTTCCTGTTCTTTCGCCTGATAGTTGTCCAGCGCCTGAACGACGATTTCGGGATTGTCCAGCAGGTATTCCTTGACGACCTGTTTGACTTCCTCTTCGTTCATGCCGAACTGGAACATTTTCGCGTCGGCGCCGGCGGGGGTCGCGACGGCGGCGAACAAAGCCATGATTAAAACTTTACGCAACATATTCTTTTCCCTTTTTATGGTTGAGATGACGTCAATCATAAAACAAAAAGCGTTTTTCTAAAACAGTTATCTTGTCCGCGCCGGATTTTTTTTCGTTTCCGCCGCGCGCAACTGAAACAAGATGTCTTCGGCGCGCAGACGGACGGGATCGTTTTCGTCCGATTCGCCGCGGGCGCGTTCGGCGAACGTCCGCGCCAGCTTTAAATCGCCGGTCGCCAGTCCGTATTCCGCCAGCGCGCAATCCGCCAGACTTTTTTGCCCCAGCCGCCCGTGAACGATCGCTTTCAGCCGCCAGATCAGCGGGATTTCAGCCGCGGCGGGTTCCAGCGCCGCCAATTCCTTCCGCGCCAGCAGCAGGGCGTCCGCGTCGCCCCGTTCCATCAGCGCCTGCGCCAGTCCCGCGCGCGGCAAAACCGCGTCGGGCAGCAAGGCGACGGCTTTCGCATAGGGGGCGACGGCGTCGGCGGCGCGTCCGGTTTCAAACAGAATCTGTCCCTTCAATTCGTAAAAATGGGGATCGTCCGGATAGTCGGCGATCAGCGCGTCCGTTTTTTCCAGCGCCGCTTTAAAACGCCCGCCGCGGTAATCGGCGATCGCGCGGGCATAGCGGGCGGGCAGACCGCTGTCCGTTTCGGGATAGCGCGCGTATGTTTTTTCAGGATCGGATAAAAAGGCTGAAAGCTTGGCTTTCACGCGGTCGAACAAAGCGTTTTCGCGCGCGATTTTCGTTTTGTCCGCGATCGGGGGCGTCCTGCCGGCTTGGTTTAAAATCGCCGCCAGCCGTTCTTTGACGGCGGGGTGGGAACGCCACAGCGCGAAATCGCCGGTCTGCTGCCAATCCTCTTGGGATTGCAGTTTGCGCATGATCGATTCAAAACCCGAAAAGTCATGCCCCGTTTTTCGCAATAAATCGACGGCGGTTTGATCCGCGGCGTTTTCCTCGCCGCGCCGGTAGGCGGCGAAAACGCTTCGCATGGAGGAAAAACCGCCCGCCGCCGCCCCGACCGCGGCGTCCGCGCCGCCGCCCGCCGCGACCGCCGCCGCGCCCAAAATCATCGACAACAGCATGCTTCGCCGCGCGATTTTCATGTTTTCGTACATTCGGACGATGTGACCGCCCGCGATGTGTCCCGTTTCGTGCGCCAGCACCGCGATGATTTCCTGCGCGTTGTCGGCGCGCGTCAACAGTCCCGTATGAACGAAAACGTGCAGTCCCTTGGCGGCGAAAGCGTTGATGGAATCGTCCCTGACCAGATGGACGGACAGGTTTTTCGCGTCCAGTCCCGCCTTTTCGAACAAAGGCGTCAGATAAAAAGAAACGGCGCGCTCGATTTCGTCGTCGCGCACCAAAGAAAGGGTTTGCGCCCGCGCCGCCCCGACAGACAGACCGTATAACAACAGCCCGAAAATCAGAACGGCGCGGCGCATGACGTCACCGCTTACAGCGAATAGTACATTTTGTATTCAAGCGGGTGCGGCGTTCTGTCGTATTCTTTCAGTTCCGCGCGCTTGACGTCCAGATAGGAATCGATCAGATCGTCGGTGAACACGTCGCCCTTTTTCAGGAAAGCGCGGTCGGCGTCCAGCGCGTCCAGCGCCTGACGCAGGTCGATGGCGACGGACGGAATGTCTTTCAATTCCTCGGGGGGCAGGTCGTACAGGTTCTTGTCCATCGGATCGCCCGGGTGGATTTTGTTTTCAATCCCGTCCAGACCCGCCATCATCAGGGCGGCGAAAGCCAGATACGGGTTCGCGGTCGGATCGGGGAAACGGATTTCGACGCGTTTCGATTTCGGACCGGAACCGTAGGGAATGCGGCAGGACGCGGAACGGTTGCGCGACGAATACGCCAGCAGGACGGGTGCTTCGAATCCCGGAACCAGACGTTTGTAGCTGTTGGTCGTCGGGTTGGTGAACGCGTTGACGGCGTGGGCGTGTTTGATGACGCCGCCGATGAAATACAGGGCTTTGTCCGACAGGTCAGCGTATCCCGTTCCGGCGAACAGAGGCTTGCCGCCTTTCCAGAACGACATGTGCGTGTGCATGCCGGAACCGTTGTCGCCCATGACGGGTTTGGGCATGAACGTCGCCGTTTTGCCGTAAGCGTCGGCGACGTTGCGCACGACGTATTTGTATTTCAGCAGATTGTCGGCGGTTTCGATCATTTTGCCGAACGCGAATCCCAATTCGTGCTGGGACGCGGCGACTTCGTGGTGGTGTTTGTCGACGGGCAACCCCATTTGCGCCATGACGGTCAGCATTTCGGCGCGCAGATCGTTCGCGGAATCGACGGGGGGCAGGGCGAAATAGCCTCCTTTGACGCCCGGACGGTGACCGGAATTGCCGCCGGCGACGTCCGCGTCAGCCATGTCGTCGCCTTCGATCGACGAAATTTCAAAAGATATTTTTTCGGGGGCGACGCGGGTTTTGACGCTGTCGAAAACGAAAAATTCGGCTTCCGCGCCGACGAAAACGGTGTCGGCGACGCCGGTCGACGCCAGATAGGCTTCGGCTTTTTTAGCGGTGGAACGCGGGTCGCGCGAATAAGGCTGTCCCGTGATCGGGTCGACGATGTCGCAGATGACGAAAGCTGTTTTTTGCGCGGCGAAAGGATCCAGCTGCGTCGTCGCGTAATCGGGCTTCAACAGCATGTCGGATTCGTTGATCGAACACCACCCCGGCAGGGACGACCCGTCAAACATCAATCCGTCTTCCAGAAAATCTTCGTTCAAAACGGAATTGTGATAGGCAACGTGCTGCCATTTTCCGTTGTAGTCCGTGAAACGAAAATCGACGTAAGCAATTGATTCCTCCGCCACGAAACGCAGCAGACCTTCGGCATCTTTGATGTCATTGACCATGTTTTTTTTCCTTTTCAAAAAGCGGCTGGGGTTATGGAAACAGCCTTTGTTACAACGCGTCGTCGCCGCGTTCCAGCGTGCGGATGCGGACGGCGTCCTCGACCGGCGACACGAATATCTTTCCGTCGCCGATTTTTCCGGTGCGCGCGGCGGTTACGATCGTTTGCACCACCGTTTCGCAACGTTCGTCCTCAATGACGATTTCCAGCTTGACCTTCGGAACGAAATCGACGACGTATTCGGCGCCGCGGTACAGTTCCGCGTGCCCTTTCTGGCGACCGTAGCCCTTGACTTCGGCGACGGTGATGCCTTGAACGTCGATTTCCTGCAAAGCGTCTTTGACTTCGTCCAGTTTGAACGGCTTGATGATGGCTTCGATTTTTTTCATGCCTGCGCCTCCGCCGCGCAAAATACACTAAAACAAGCGCATTGAAAACAGAAAAATGCGGGCGGTCGCGATCAAACGTCAGCGCGGATTGCCGTCCCCGCCGCTCCGCCGGACGCCGGGTTCGAAAAACGTTTGATTTTGTTTTTCGGTTTGTTTTTGCCGCAACCGTTCCATAAACGACGTTTCTTTGCGCTGTTCGGCGCGGATGAGAAACCTTTTTTGAAATAAGCTGTTGACAACCGCCGGCAAACGGGGTAGATAAGTTTCCGATGGCGAAAGTAGCTCAGTTGGTCAGAGCGCCGGATTGTGGTTCCGGATGTCGTGAGTTCAAATCTCATCTTTCGCCCCATTTAAAAAAGCCCTCGAAAGAGGGCTTTTTTATGTCCGCGCCGCCGCGCGCCCTAACGGCGGGCGGGCAGAACGTCGATGACGACGTATTCGGATTTCGTTCCCGTTTTGAATTTGATCGCCCAGTCGGACAATCCCGACGTGACGATGAAATCCGTTTTTTCGCGGCGTTCGACCCCGTAGGTTTTGTCGTTCGCGCCGATCCACACGCCGACGTTGTTCAGCGGGAAAATCTGTCCGCCGTGGGTGTGTCCCGACAACACCAGATCGACGCCGGATTCCGCCTGCTTTTTATAATCGTTCGGCTGATGGTCCAAAACGACGGCGTATTTCGATTGATTCAAACCTTTGACCAGATCGGCCATTTCCGCCCGTTTGCCTCCGCGGTATTTTTCGCCCGCGTCCTGCCGTCCGATCAAAACGATGTCGCCGCGGATCGGGGCGGTTTCGTCCTGTAAAACGGTCACGCCGTTCTTTGTCAGTTCGGCGATCAGGTCGTCGCCCGTGAAACCGCGGCGTTTCGGATCGTAATATCCTTTGTCGTGATTGCCGAAAACAAAGAATACGCCGTGCTTCGTTTTCATTTTCCCCAACGCTTCGGCGGCGGCGAGCATATCGGCGCGGGACGTACCGTCGTCCACGAAATCGCCCGCGACGACGACGATGTCCGGATTTTCGGTCTGCATGGTTCGGACGTGTTTGGCGAAACCTTTGCCGTTGAACGTCGTCCCGATGTGCGAATCCGCGAACAGGACGATGCGGATCGGGGCGGAAACCTTGGACGTTTCAATTGTGTAGCGCGTCGCCCACACGCCGTGGTCCAGCGCCCAGCCCGCCGTTAGGACGGCGACGCTCAGAACGACAGCCGCCCAGCCGGCGTAATAGCGTTTTGCCGGTTTTTTGAAAAACAGGGCGGCGAAGTCGCAGATCAGCCAGACGCCCGTGAAATGAATCAGACAGACGATCGCGTTCATCGTGTTCAAAACGGCGCACAAAACGCCGAACAGGGCGGCGACGACCATAAAGTCGATCGTGTACGCCAAAATCCGCTTGTCCGTGAATTTGCGCGACACGCCGAATTTGTACAGACGGGACGCCAGATACAAAACGCCGAGAGCCGTCGCGATCATTGTAACGGCAAAGATGACCAGCCACATTTTCATTTTTGCAAAATCCTTTGTTCAAAAACGGGTTTGACGGTGATCGCCTGAACGGGGCAGGCGTTTTGGCACGCGCCGCAGCCGACGCATTTGTCCGCGCCGATGCGGGGCGGTTCGCCGTCCGCGCGTTCGATGATTTGACGCGGGCATTTCATCACGCACAGGCCGCACCGGACGCACGCGTCCTCGTCCACGCGCGCAATGCCGATCTGCGTTCTTTGCTTGACGGACAGCGGCAGGCGTTCGATCGCGCCGGACGGGCAGACGTCGCCGCATTTGTGACAATCGAAAGCGCAGAAGTTTTGCGAAATGTCCAAATGCACGGCGGGAAAATCCCCGTCAGCCTTTTTCAAAATCTTCATCGGGCAGTTTTGGACGCACAGATTGCAGTTCAAACACCGGTTCGCCAGCCTTTGCGCGTTTTTCGCCCCCGCGGGAAGCAGGACGTTTTTGACTTTGGCGAACGCTTTTTTGCCCAGCGCCGCGCCGCCGCCGATCGCCGCCGCGAACAACGCCGCCGCCGCGCCCGCCCGCAACATTTCGCGGCGTTCGGGGCTGAACGCGGGGGAGTCTTTCTTTTCCGCCTTGCCGTAGCGCAGGGCTTTCCGGCGGCAGACGTTCAGGCATTTGAAACATTTGACGCACGTTTCGTTGTCGACGGTTTTGGATTTGAAATCAATGCACCCCGCGGGGCATTTCATCGCGCACAATCCGCACGACGCGCATTTGTCCGCGTCAACGGCGATTTTGTTGCGGGCGTGTTTGGAAACCAGCCCCAGCACCGCGCCGACGGGACACAGGTTCGCGCAGAACCACCGCCCTTTGAACCAGACCAGAACGGTCAGAACCGCCATAAAAGCCAGCCCGAACGCCGCGCCCGACACCGCCGACACGAACATCGTGTAGGGCTCGATTTGCCGCAGCACCAGCGCGGAACCGCCGATCATCGCGCCGAACGCCGCCGCGGCGATGAAATATTTGTACGTGCGGTTCTTTTGCGGCTTTTGTTTGCGGCGGAAAACGACCGTCAGCAGTTCCTGAAACAGTCCCAGCGGGCAGACGGTCGAACAATACACCCGTCCGAACACGGCGGTGACGATTAAAACGCCCGCCAGAGTCAAAGCCGCGCCCCACGAAAACGCGGTCAGGTTCCTTTGGAACACGGCGGAGAACTGAACGTCGAACACTTTGACGGGATAAAACGCCCCCGTCATGCCGCCGACCAGCAAAACGGCGATCAAAACGGCGCAAATCAAACGGATTTTGTACAGCATGGCTTTAATCCTTACAAACCGCACAAAATCGCCGCGCCGCACGCCATGATCGTGCCGCCCGCGATTTCATGGGCGTATTGTTCCAAACGTTTGAAACGCATCGCGCTGATGCCCAAAACGCCGAACGCGACGGCGATCATCATCGTGGCGATGGTCGCGACGGAAAAGATGATCGTCGAGGAAACGACGGCGGAAATGCCCATGACGCTCGCCGCCGTCAGAATCGGCAGCAACGCTTCGCACGGACCCAGAACGAAAATGATGAACAGCACCCAGACGGAAACGCTTTTGCCGTCGGCGGGGGTGATGAAATGCGTGTGTTCCGCGCTGTGTTTGTGCTGCCAGCGGTGTTTCAGCGCCCACAGCAGATACGCCGCGCCCAGCCCGATCAGGGCGTACGCCGCGATGTCGCCGCGGTTGTCTTCGATCCACATGAAATTTTCTTCGCTCAGCCAGCGGGAAAAATAAATGAACGCCAGCGCGATCATCAGCGCGCTGACAATATGCCCGATGCCGCACACGAACGTCAGCGCCAGCGTTTTTTTCAGGCTGTAGCCGCGAATCTTTCCGATGGCGACAAAGGGCAGGTAGTGGTCCGGACCCGTTATCGTGTGC
>ERZ808286.674-NODE-674-length-21002-cov-4.686733_pt1 | contig 21002 bp, 17 predicted proteins | sample MGYA00521276_ERZ808286 | MGnify/ENA primary metagenome ERZ808286 (study PRJEB31516, sample SAMN03275607) | gut metagenome | biome: mammalia-associated habitat; material: feces | host: Papio cynocephalus | place: Kenya | collected 2012-08-01 ... | reverse complement strand
TTCATATTTTGAATAACGGTTTTGTTTTTCTTATTATCGTCGGAGTCTGCCTTTACAAGTGAAAATAAGATTCTAAGAAGCAAATTTTTGTGGTGATTTGTTATTTCAAGCATTTCTTTATAATCTTCTGAGTCAACCGTAATTGTTTTTGTTTGCAAATCGTTAAGCAACTTGTCCATTTTTTGCGTAAAATTAGAATAATCTTTTGTCAAAATACCATTATATAGTTGTGAAATATAATATTTTGTTTTTTCTTTATCCAAATCTTCCGATTCACAAAAAGTTTCTTTCTTTGATTGAAGATACTCAATAATTTCAATAATTGCTATTTTTTGTTCGCGAGAAATTAAATCCAAATCGTACGCAAGTCGTAAAACAAATATGTCAAAAAAGTTTGAAATAACCGTTCTATCTATCCAGTGAATAACGCCAACAACAACCTCTTCCCCCATTGAGAATATCGTATCTTGTAAAATTTTTACCGCTTTATTATACACATACTCAACAACATAGTTGTACATTTTTGCATTAAAAGATGTCAGAATAAACTCTCTATCTTCTTCACTTAACACACAATAATCTGCGGGTGTGACAAAGATTTCTTTAAAAGCAGAGTCAGTTATGTTCGATTTCTTCTTGTTATCATCCCAAGTTACAATCATCTATTTTTTAACCTCTTCATAAAAAATTTCTCCATCTTGCGAATGGAAATACACCCCCACAATTTTTTTCATTCCGCTATTTATAATAGCGTATGCTGCGCGTTTTCTTGCGCCCCCTGTAACATTTTTCTTAGTAAGCCTATCTGATTTAATAAAGACATTGTATGCCCGTATTCTCCCGATATTATCAACAATTGTTATGCCGTCATAGTTGAGCATAGCAATAAAGAGTTCGGCTATATTGGTCAGCTTTGCTTCCGAATAACTGCGCGTCATAAGGAAAGTTTTTGAAAACTCAATAGGCTCGTTTAACCACACTCCGTCCGCGAAATAACCCTTTGGGTCCTTAAAATCTTTGTCTACAACAACGCAAATTGCCCCATGGATGTCATTTATTGCTCTTTTTAAGATGTTTTCATACAAAATTTTAATTTCATTAAGTTTATTCTTTGTTGTTTTAAGCTTTGAAAACGACGCATTGACAAATCTTTTAATAACATTTTCTCTGTTCAAGAAATTTGTATCATTTATCGAAAAGTTTATTATTATGTTTCCACCTTTAATCCCACGCAAGCCAATTGCGTAAGAACTTAAAGTGTCGATATAAATTAAATTGAATTTTTCGGTATTAAGCAAAATTTCATTTTCAAAAATAAGTTCCGCAAGTGACTTTTCCTTGATGCTATTAAAGACCTTACAAATACCATAATTATACTTATTGTCTTTGTGCTCAATGTAAACAGTCCAGTCATTTAGACAAAAAACAAGGAGAGACTTAAGTCTCGAATTGAAAAACTGCTCGTCTTCGTCGCTAAAAAGTTGCAATTTGTAGCAGTTTGGAATATTTTTGTTAATCATATCAATGTTTGATGTAAAAAAAATTCGTGGTTTTATTTGTTTACTCTCTTCTTCGTAGCTCGTAAACTTATAAAAATTGTTCAAAAGCATCGACACAAGTTTTTCAGGCATAGTCGCATATTCTTTGGTTATAAATCTTAAAACAGTCTCCTTTGCTTCGGTAAAATAAAGATTATCCGCCATTGGTCTCGTCCCCTTCTTTTTTAGTGATATTTCTTGTCGTTTCCTTTGCTTTTTTATGACCACCAAACAAACGCTCAGTTGTTCTTAATAGTGCGCCTAATGGAAAAAATCGCATAATAAAATGTAAAAATTTGTATTTTGAACCAACGATAGTATGACATGGGAGCGAACGCCTATTTGATAACTTAAAGACGACCTTTGCGACCACATCCACACTCATACGTTTATCTTCTCTTGCGTCAATTCCGCTCGTCGCTTGCGTTATTCTATCGCCATATCGCTCGCTAGTCTCATAAATTTTTACTCTATTTTTTGTGAAATTTGTTTTTGTGTCCCCAGGGCAAACGCATCCTACTTCAATCCCGAGCGGTTTGCATTCCATCTTTAAACCATAACTAAAACTATTCACCGCCGACTTGGTCATACAATAAAAGGTTCTATAAGGCAAAGGAAACATCGCGCAAACTGAAGAAATGTTTATAATCTTTCCACCCCGTCCTATTAAAGGAAGTGCATATTTAGTGCAACCTACAACCCCCATAATGTTGACATTAACGATTTTTCTTATATCATCCATTGGAGTGAGTTCAATCGCACCCGAAACACCGAATCCTGCGTTGTTAATGAGGATGTCAATCTTGCCAAACTTTTCTTTTATTAACGAAAAAACCTGTTCGACATTTTTTTCGTTCCCCACATCGCACGCGTAAAAATTGTCACAATTATTTCTATTTGTTCTAGCAAGAGTTATAACAATATCGCCATTTTGCTCAAAGAGCTCTTTTGTTCTAAGTCCAATACCGCTTGAAGCGCCAGTTATAACGACAACTCGTCCCACTTTTTCTTTGTTTTTCTTCATACAATAATTGTACTAAATATATCAAATTAAAGCAAGCAAATGGGGCAAAAAAGATACCTAATTCTCGCTTGAAAAAGCCTTTTTAAGAGATAAAACCATATCAAAAATGTTGTTTTTTAATAGTGATGAACACTTTTCAAAACTTCCGTCAAATGTTATTACTTCCACAACTTTTTTTTGCGCAAAAGAAAGTTGTTTTAAAACTATTTGAGAAAAATTTTTGTCAAACCCAGATAAATTTGAAGAAAAATTTGTTGTCACGTCATCAATTTTTTGGGCAAGGCAAGCAAGTTTTCCATTTAACGTGCTTCGCTTAATATTTTCGCTGTCAAAATCTTCACATAAATTGTACATTGATATAACGCTTTCCTTTAAAACTGCCAAACTTTCCGTAACAGTTTTCTTGTTTTTTCCTTTGTATTTTTCAAGGACAGACGGAATAGAAAAAGTGACAATGCGAGAATCGTATCCAATATCAATTAAATTTTCTTTAATCTCTTGTGCCTCAATCAGCGTTGGATATATTCCAGCAAAAACATAATATTCCCCGTTTTTATACACTCGCCCCATCGCGCCCCTTAACGAAATATCATTCGCATACAAAATTGCGTCTTGCTCACTTGAAAAATGTTTTGATGAAACGCAATAAAATGAATATGAATTAAACTCAATTTTATCGCACGAAAAAATGCCTTTTTCTTTTGTGATAATCGAAGAAAAGATGTCGGCCAGATTGAAAACAACAAGCAAATCAACCAAGATAAAGAGAAAAACAAACAAAATTTGCTTGATTTTACCCTTTTTGGAAAGGTTTTTGACTTTTTTTTGTGATTTTTTAAAAATTTTTGACACTTTTTTTTGAAAACCGCCCTATATATAAACTAAAATGACTATGATTGCATTATAAAATTTATGAAAAAAATGCAAGCAGTATGATAAAAGGAGATAAAAATGGAAATGTTGTTTGATAGAGTGCTAGCAAAAAAAATTGCGGCGCAAAACACGACAAAAAGCGGGTTGATCGTTTCAAGTGACGACAAGTTACCAATGCTTCAGCAGGCAAAAGTCGAGAGCGTGGGAAACGGGTCATATGAGTACGGCGTTTTTGTCCCGATGCAAATTGAAGTCGGCGACAAAATTTATTACGAACCACACACAGCCGTAGAATTTTCAATGCAAGGCGAAGAATATGTAATTTTAAGACAAATCGATGTCGTTATGAAGGAGAAAAAATGAAAGAAATTGTAGTAGAAAAAGAGTCAAGACAAAAGTTGCTTGACGGAGTTAATAAACTGGCAAATGTAGTCAAATTGACGCTTGGACCTAAGGGGAAAAATGTTGTTCTAGATAGAAAATACGCAACACCCCTTATCACAAATGACGGGGTTACTATCGCAAGAGAAATTGAGCTCCCAGACGCTTTCGAAAATATGGGGTGCAAGCTTATAAAAGAAGTTAGCCAAAAAACAAACGATACGGCAGGCGATGGTACGACAACTGCAATCGTTTTGGCACAAGAAATGTTAAATTTAGGGGTAAAATTTGACCTTATGGAACATAGCCCCATTTTAATAAACAAAGGAATTGTCAAGGCAAAAGACTTGGTTGTTAACAAAATCAAAAAGCTTTCAAAAAAAATCGAGAGCAGTCAAGACATTGAAAACGTTGCATCAATTTCTTCACAAAATAAAGAGATTGGAAAACTTATTGCTGAGGCATACAAATGTAACAATTCGTGTAATATCAGTTTGACCGATAGCAAAACAAACAAAACCGAACTTGTTATAAGCAGTGGAATGACTTTGGAGTCAGGACTGGTTACTCCCTATCTCGCAACAAATATGGATAAAGGTGTTTTTGAAGAAAAAGATTTAAAAGTTGTTATAACCGACAAAAAAATTGAAAATTTTAATCAAATTTTACCTATCTTGGAAAAAATCATGAGCGCAAATCTTCCCCTTCTTATAATTTGTGATGACATTTCAAATGAAGCATTGTCAACGGTTGTTGTGAACAAAATGCGTGGTGCGTTTAGGTGTGCAATTATTAAAGCACCTTTCTATGCTGACAAAAAATTGGCAGTTTTGGAAGATTTAGCGTGTTTAACCGACACTTTTGTTATAACAAATGCAAGTGAGAAAAATTTGTCAAACATAGAAATTGATGATATGGGTGATGTTAAAAACGCCAAGATCACAAAAGATACGACAATTTTGGTTGCTAAAAAAGACACAACAGATAGACTTGAAAGACGAAAAAATAATATTCGCGAACAAATTGCGGTGTGCAGTATTGATTTTGATAAAGAGCAACTTCAAAAAAGATTGACAAATTTGGAAGGCGGGATTGCAACTATTATGGTTGGTGCAAACACAGATGTTGAGCAAAAAGAAAAGAAACTTCGCATTGAGGATGCACTTTCCGCCACAACTTCCGCAATTGAACAAGGTATTATTGCTGGAGGCGGTGTTACTCTTTACAAAATGTCAAAATTTTTAAAATTACAAATAAAAAGATGTAAAGCAAAAGAAGAAAAAATTGGGTTTGAGATTGTTTTAAAGGCCCTTTCTGCCCCACTTAAGCAAATTTTAAGTAATGCAGGCGAAAATGTCGATGAAATCATGCAAAAAATCGATAGAATGAACTCAAAGAACTATGGATATAACGCACTTACACGAAAATTCGGCGATTTGTTTAAAATGGGTGTTATTGACCCTGCAAAAGTTTCAATTTCCGCGCTTGAAAATAGTGTAAGCGTTGTTACAACTATGCTAACAACAGAAGCGCTTGTTTGCGATAAAGAATAATTTTTACTAACTTTTTAAAAAAAACACCAATTATGTAATTTTTAATATTGATTTAAAAACTTGTGTTATTGTTTTTAATAATCATATTGTTCGTTTTAATAAATTTTGCTATTTACTAAAAACAAACTTATAATATTTATTAGGTTTGCTTTTATATATTACTTTTGGTCTTTGCATGTTAGTTTTGGCTTATTTATATTTGTTTTAGCTTATTTATATTTGTTTAGCTTAAAAAAAATACTCCTAGGTAAATTCTAGGGGTATTTTTTGTTAAACAACTTTTTACATTTAGAGTTTTTTATCCAATCGCTTTTCAATGGTGGATGTAAAACTCGCCTTGTTAATATTTTACACAAGCAAGAATCTTGCAACATTAAAATCTTTCCACGCACCTTCGTCGTATGGTGGTGGCACTCTAAAAGTGTGCCTAACTTTTGTTACTGGATGGTCAAACTTAATTTCAGTAGCCCAAAGAGCCAAATTCCCTTTTTCGCTTTGGTTCCCATATTTTTGGTCGTTAACAACAGGACAGTTTATGCCCGCAAATTGGACTCTTATCTGGTGGCTACGCCCTGTTTCAAGTGAGATTTTAACGAGCGATCTTCCGTTTTTTGTTTCCAAAACTTGGTAATTTAAAACTGCTTCCTTAGCACCATCTTCGTATTGTGGACAAATTTTGACGGTGTTTGTTCTCTCGTCCTTTTTAAGATAATTTTTGAGCGTGCCTTGTCTATTTTTTGGGACGCCATTTAAAACAGCAAAATAAATTTTATCAACTGTTCTATCTTGAATTTGCTTTGATAGTCTTTCTGCACTTTTTGAGTTTTTTGCAAAAACCATTACCCCGCCAGTTGGTCTATCAAGTCTATGGACGAGCCCCAAAAAAGCGTTGCCTTGTTTGTTATGCTCCTTAATCAAATAGTCTTTTAGCATCGTCAAAAAATCTTTATCTTCACTGCTATCTAGTTGAACAGGCACATTTTGAGGTTTTACAGCGACCAAAACTTGGTTGTCTTCAAAAATAACATCACACATTATTTTGTTTCCCCCTTGGCAACTTTCAATTTCAAAATTACTTTTTCGCCCACAACTTCAACTTCTTTTGCGTAGTCTGGGGCTGGGATATTGCCGTTTAATGTTGTAACAAGCGCTTCTTGCTTAATTTTGCTGGCATATTTTTCGACAACTTTTCTGATATAATCAGAGGTTGATACAATATCCATTTCAATTCTATCTTCAATATTAAAGTCCGCTTCTTTTCTCAAAACTTGTGCCGTACGGACAAGTTCCCTATACGCGCCTTCAAGCATCAAGTCTTCATCAAGCGTTGTGTCAAGAACAAGCGTTGTATCCGCACCAAGAGACGCGATTACATATTCCTTCTTTGGTTTCAAAACAAGGTTGAACAGACTTTTGTCGAGTTTTCCAAAAGGTTCAATGTCAATCGAGTTTTGATAGAACATCGTCACAAGGTCTTTCATTTTTTCGTCATTTAATGTCGTTACATACTCTTTTAATTGTTGGACATTGCCTTTAAGAACAGCCCCAGCAGTTTTAAAGTTAACGGTTAGACTTGGAATATTAAATTTCTCCGTGCTATGCTCAAACTCAATGTTTTTGATATTTAATTCGTCTTTTATTACATCTTCAAACGCTTCAACCGCGCTATCCACCGCGTCAGTCGACAAAATATACATTGTTCTAAGAGGTTGCTTAATTTTAAGTTGATTTTCATTTCTTAGTCTCAAAGCGTTTGCAATAATATCACGCGCAAGAGTCGCTTTTTCAACAATACCACTTGATTTCACATCAACTGGTTGAGGAAAATCGCTAAGCATTACACTTTCTGGCGCATTTTTCTCTGTCCCACGAACAAGATTTTGCCAAATATGCTCACTCAAGAAAGGTACAATAGGTGCCATAACTTGAACCATTGATTTTAGCGCATAATACAAGCACGCATAGGCAGTCAATTGGTCTTTTTTATCGTCCGACTTCCAAAATCTTCGTCTATTAACGCGGATATAGAAATTGGTCAAATCGTCAACCAACTCTTCAAAATCTTTAACAACAAGATAAGACTTATATTCGCCATAATTTTTGTCGCTCTTTGCTACAAAATCGTTGATTTTTTCAACCAGCCACCTATCCATTGGGCAAAGGTGGTCGAAATCAATCTTGAAATTTGCAATATCTGGATTGTCAATTACCGCATATGTGTTGTAGAAAATGTAGGCATTCCAGAAATTCATAAGTTTTCTACGCGCTTCGTCCGTTAACGAAAAACCAAAACGCATATCATTTGCAATATTCGCTCCCGCGTACAAATACCTAATTGTGTCTGCGCCAACTTTATCAGCAACAACATCACTATCAAGCGTGTTTCCGCCACTTTTATGGAATTCGTTTCCGTTTTCATCCTTTACATATTGGTAGGTTACAATTTTTTTATAAGGTGCTTTACCCGTCAAAGTCACGCTCATAACAAGCATTGAATAGAACCAAAGTTTTATTTGCTCAATCATTTCACAAACATAATCGCTTGGGAAATTCTCTTCAAAGAACTTTTTGTCTTCAAAGTATTTTTTTGTGCTAAATGGAGTTATACCAGCGTCAAGCCAGCAGTCGCCGACTTCCTTAACTCTCTCAACTTCCGCCCCACACTTGTCGCATTTTATCCTAACATTATCAATGTAAGGTCTATGAAGATGTGGAATTTTTGCGATTTCTTCTGGGTTTACTGCTTTTTTAGCGAGTTCTTCAAGACTGCCTAAAACGTGGACATGCCCGCAATGTGAGCAAACATAGAATGGAAGTGGAAGCCCATAGAAACGACTCCTTGAAATATTCCAGTCCCCCATATTGTTTAGCCAGTCGACCATTCTTTTCTTGGCGTAACTTGGCTCAAACTCCACTTCATCAATCGCTTTTAATAGTTGTGGGCGAAGGTCGTCAAGGCAAATATACCAAGTCGAAATAAGTTTATAAACAAGATCAGTTTTGCATCGCCAACAATAAGGATATGAGTGTTTATATTTATGCGCATAAAAGAGTTTTCCATCTTGTTCAAGCCTATCAATAACAAGTTGGACGACTTCAGTTGTCTTTTTACCCTTTAAAAATCCCGTATTTTCAAGCATAACGCCTTGTTCGTCTATTGGGCAAAGTTGTGGCAAGTTATTTCTAAGACCTAGTTCGAAGTCCTCGGCTCCGCACCCAGGCGCGATATGAACGACACCGCTTCCTTCCGTTGCGTCAACATCTTCCCACGCAACAACTTTATGAGTAAATTGTTGCTCGACAAGTTCTGGGAAACAAGTTTCGTATGTTAACCCAACAAGTTTTTCGCCTTTAAACTCGTCCAAAATTTCGTATGGTTCTTTTATAACTTTCAAAGCATCCTTGCACAAAACAATTGTGTCTTTTGATTCTTTAAGCTCAACTTCGCAGTAATCTAGTTCAGGATTAACCGCAAGTGCAACGTTTGCCGAAAGCGTCCAAGGAGTGGTTGTCCAAGCAAGAATTCTAAAATTTTTGCCTTCTACTGGAAATTTAGCAAAAATAGCCGTATGAACAACATCGTGATAACTTCCAGCCATTTCGTGCTCGCTCAAACTTGTCCCGCAACGTGGGCACCAAGCCATAGGTCTATTTTTTTTGACAATATAACCCCTTTCATTGCAAACTTTCAAAAAGTACCAAATAGAAAGGATGTTTTTGTCACTATTCGTATAATAACTATTGTCCCAATCCATCCATTGCCCCATACGGATTGATTGGTTGGTGATTTCTTTTGCAAAAAAGTTCACCCTATCCATACATTTTTTTGTAAAGTTGTCAATTCCGTATTTAACAATCTCTGGTTTCCCTGAAAGTCCGAGTTCTTTCTCAGTCTCAACTTCGACCCACATTCCTTGTGCATCAAAGCCGTTTTGATACATACAGTCGTGACCTTTTAAGGCATTATATTTTAAAGTAATGTCCTTTAAAGTTCTGCCCCAAATATGGTGAACGCCACAACGGTTGTTCGCTGTAATTGGACCGTCAAGGAATTTAAAGCGCTTGTGCCCTTTATTTTTTTCGACCATTTTTTCAAAACATTTGTTATTTTTCCAAAATTTCAGTATGTCTTTTTCCATACTCACAAAATTTGGCTTACTATCTTCTTTTTGCATTCTCGTATTTCCCTTATTTTTCTTTAATTTGTTTTTTAGCGGTTTGTTTAATTGATAGTTTTTAATAAACCCGCCCCAATAGTTTTTAACCACAAGGTTTTTCTAAAACTTTAAAACACCTTTCATAACCACAAAATGTTGCCACAAAAGAGGATACTTTTTTATAAAAATTTATACTTTTTTAGGCATCTTCATTTTAATACGGTTTATGACATTATCAAAATCACTTTCGTTTTCAAAGTTTTCTCTCGCCAAAATTAGCGCAACAACTTTGTTTACAAAAATGTATGCTCTATCATTTCCGTTTTGCATAATCTTATAGATATCTTCATATCTAACGACAATTGACGCAATTTGTTCGCCTTGAGCGTTGACAGTTGTGGCGGAAAGTTTATCTTCGTCAAACTCGTAGGAGTCTATGTTATTGACATTTTTTTTGTTGTTTTTGTCGCCAACTATCTTTAAAATCAAGCCGTAAAAAGCAAAGAACGCACCGCACACAAGATAAAGTGCGCCTTCAACATAGGACGCCGTACAAAACATAAAAATACTGCACGCCAAAATAATTGCCGAGCAAACATAGATAATTTTGAGCGCAATATTTTTTCTAATAATGTAACTCAAAAAGGTGTCTAATTCGGCTTTCGTGTAAGTAAATGAACTTCTAATCATTTTTTTCTCCTTTTTATAAATTCATTTCTAAAAACTTTTCAAAGATTTCTTGTTGCTTTCGTGAATTGATTTGCAAATGCATCCTCAACAAAAAGCATTATATTTTCACATAATCATCAGTTTTACAAAAGAAAATTTGTTTTAACTTGCAATAACACAAATTATTTACTAATTATTCAGCAAATACTAAAATTTTGCAAAAACATCTTTCTATTGTATACTTTTTCACACAAAAATGTTTGCTTTTGCGTCTAAAATTAGTAGTTTTCAATAATCGCATTCATATCCAAAATGTCCGCAACAGTCACAACACCAAGTGGTTTTTCGTTTAGATGCCCATTTTCAGTAATTATAATAAGTTGCAACTTTCTATTTAGGTAAAAATTATTTAATGCCGACTCAATCGTAAGATTTTTGTCGTAAACCTTAAAATATTTTGAGTCTTCAAGTCTTGACATAACGCGAGTTACAGTGTTTGTTTCGACAAAATCTTCCAAATTTTCTCCGCTCAAACTTCTATCGCCCAAAACTTCGAGAACATTTAGCCCAATTGCAACACCCTTTAATTGCCCATCTTCGTAAACGGGAATGTTTTTATAACCCGTGCTCGACATTAACCCCAAAAGTGTTTTTAGTGAAATGTCGCTGTCGCAAGTCAAGACTTCCCTTTTGCAAACTCTGTTAAGCGCTAGCGGTGGTGTGCAAATGATTTTCGCAATTTTTTCAAAATCTTCAACAACTTCAATGTGTGGCTCAGCAATAACATAGTTTGGGTTTGTTTTGTGGACAATAGAATTTCTAAGCCTGCCATAATCTATGAGTTCATCTTCATATTTTCTCACAACGCTATTAAGTGGAACTGCCTTTCTTATAAGGTCAGCGTAACTCAAACTGCGCTTAAAGCCATAAATCGACCTTAAAGCATAATCGATTTGATTATAAGCCATAATAAACCTTTCGGCGTTAGTCTTTTGAGTCTGTTTAGCCATAAAATCTCCTATGTCGTTAAACATCTAAAGTTTACACTAAAATATTTTAACACATACACAAAAAAAATCAAAACTTTTATTGACATTAAAAGAACTAATTTTTTAAAAAATTTATTATTTATATGTCACAAGTAAAAAAATATATGTATTTAAAACATATAAAATCTCATAAATGAAGTCATTAGTTAAAAAAACACCGCCAATTAAACTCGGCGGTGAGAGAATTCAAAGAGAAGTGCATTTTGTTTTGAAACAGCCTGTCAAGTAGTCTCCGCAAATTCCAACTCCATCAAAGTTTCCTTGTGGCACACCATTAGGTCCGCTTAATGCTGCTGCGGTCAAGCTCTGACATGGTTCACAGTTAACAGTTGCACAAGACCTTGATTTCAACATTGTAAACTTGCGCTCTTGCTTAACAAAGTTGCCCCGAGACAAACCTTCGGCCCTACTGTAGTGGATTGTAGGTTAAGGGCACCACTAGCTCCCCACCTAGCACTTCTTTAAATATTATACATATTTTTTTATAAAAAGCAAGAAATAAAAAGAAAATATTTTTTATTCCTTTTACCAAAAATTATCAAAACGACTAAATATGACAATTTGTGTCATTTTGTTTTACAAAAAAAAACATCTGTGTTATGTTTATTATATAAAATTGTCAAAAAAGGGTTTTGAGATAGTTTTTAAATTACTACATTGTTTTTCTTTAAGACGCAACCAAAACCAGTTTAAAATATTACATTAAGTTTATAGGCATATTCTAAACAAAATAAAAGTGGGGATTTATGGATAAAAAGAAGGTTCTTGTCACATTTTGCGAAGCGGGTCAAGGGCATATTGTGACTGCTGAGGCTATCGCCGAATGTTTAGAGAAAAAGTACGGGGACAAAATTGATGTCGAAAGATGCTATGTCTTTAGAGACTCTCCCGATAAAAATATGCAAAAATATGAACAGTTTGCCATTAACGAAGTTAAACTTGCAAATAAGCACAAAACTCACCTTAGAGCACAGTTGATTGCGATGAAACTCATTGGCGAACAAAATAGTTTGAGATTTGTGTTCTCTACCGTTTTTAGAAAAGTAAAACGTGGGCTTATAAAGTTGTACGCAGAAAAAAAACCTGACGCGATTGTTTCAACATATTTCGCGACACATCATATCGCGTGCGTTGGCAAGAAAAAAGGAAAATTTAATTCGCAAGTTATCGCATATAACCCAGACCACAACACGCACGGTTGGTGGGATAGGACGGGAGATTTGTTTATTGTCAACAATCCTTTTGCATTGGACGAAGCAAAAAATGTCCGACATATAAAAAATGTAAAAGAAGTGAGTTTTATCACGCGCGAATGTGTCATAAATGCTAACGAATCCAAGGAATTTTATCGCAAAAAATACAACCTTCCTATGGACAAATTTACAGTTGTTTTGGCTGATGGCGCGTACGCAAAGGCAAAACTAAATGAGTTTACAAAGGAACTTTTAAAAACTACATTCCCTATCACAATCATTCCAATTTGCGGGAAAAATGAAAAACTTTATAACGAATACTTAGAACTGCAAAAAAATGTTCCAAGTAACATAACGTTCCTTCCCCAACCTTTTGTCTCTGATTTACCAGAAATTTTATGTGCGTCCGATCTATACATAACAAAGGCGGGTCCAAACGCTATAACTGATTGCGTGTTTATGCATACACCAATTATGACGAATTTTTATTCAGGTGACATTGAAAAGGCGTCAAACAAATTGTTTACTGAAATTTATAAAACTGGCATTTACTGCCCTGACAAGAAAAAGGCAAAAGAGCTTGTAGAAAGTTATATAAAGGACCCAAGTTTACTTGACGAATACAAGAAAAATACATATAAAATCAACAAATTCGACAACGGCGCCGACGCAATTGCAGACATTGTTGCACATCAAATTGGAATAGAATAAAAAGTTATTTAGTGCTTATAAGACGAAATCCCGCACTAATTTGAAAAAATACATTTAAAAAAGGTAGTAAATTTTACTACCTTTTTCCTATTTATTTACCCTTTTTCGTTTTATAATATTCTTTTAATTTTGCAGAACTTGTTTGTTTCTTACTTGATTCTTCTCCCGCCTCTTCTGTTCTTTTTTGTTTAGCGTGATTATTAACTTTCAAGTTTTCATTTTCTTTTAAACTCGCGGGACGAGACTGCGTTACACTTTCACCATCATTTTTTGTTTTACTCGTAGTAGGTTCTACTTTTACGCCCGTTTCCGTCTCAACGCCACTAGTTTGCAAGTTTTTGCTATTTGATTTTGGAATTTGAAGGTAACGATTAACAATGCTATTAACCTTTTTTCTTTCGAGTTCCCAAGGTTCCTTATCTTCGTTTTCAAGTTCAACAAGCGCCATCAAAAGTAGAGAAACTACAATGTGGAATATGCTATTGTTTGGCGTTGGGTCAAAACAGCCCGACACGAAGATACAAAGGTAGTTCATAAGGACAAAAAACTTAAACCTATCAAACTTTGTAAATACCATTTGGTACTTTTTGTAGTAAAAATATAGGTTTAGCGCCGTTCCAACAAGCCCCGTGCAAGTCAAAAAGTGCAACATTGTGTTGTGAGCATTAACCAATCCAACTCCATTGCCAAAATTTTCAATTCCAGGAATCATGTTTTGCATTGCTTCTGCGTCTCTTGTTACAAAACCAATTCCAAAAAATATATTGTCTTCGAATTGATACCAACACCATTTCCAAAGATATTCTCTGCCGTTTTTGCCAAGTCCTACTTCTAAATAATAAAAGAGTAGGTCTTTAATCTTTTCACGAAAAACTATTGCCAAAATTGCGACAATTCCGATAATTACACCAATAGTGATACCAATAATTTTTTTATTAGAACTGTCTTTTAAGTCGACAAAGAAATATATGATTGTAGCAATAGCACAAATTGCAAGCGCAATTCTTGAATATGTTAAATACACAAAAAGGTCAAAAACAAAGCCTAAAAGCATATAAAGATAGTCATATTTTTTGCCACGAGCGAGATAAAAGCACGACAAAACACCACTAATCATAAAAATCGCCGCAGCGTTAATCTCGCCCGTGCCTATTCTAACAGTTTTCCACTTAATAGCGTCTTGCAAATTATCCGCTCGAATGTAGAAAATAATTATTTCAAAACAAATAAGTGTAGTTAAGGCAATAAAAGCGTAAGCTATGTATTCTTTGTCATCTTTTGAAAGAAAATTTATAAAAAGCCAATACAAAAAATAGACCAAGACACAAAAAAACGCGACAATTAAGAAAATTTTTATGTCAAAAAAGCCGATTATTCCGCCCAAAACATTCCCCACGCCCGCAATTATAAACGCTGGGAAAAGTTCTCCACGCTTAAATTTTCTTTTATATTTTACCTTTTCTCTAACTATGTATGCAATAAGAAAACCAATAAACGCCCCAAAAATTGATAAGTAAAAAATCCAGTTTCCAATCCCCGCGTGGATTGTCGTTATAGAATATGAAATCGCAATAACAGGAAACAAAAAAGCCTTAATATCTTCACGACAAAAATACAAAACAAGCCCTTCATACGCAAGAAGTATGGGGAGAGAAACATAAGGAAAATCAAGCGCCCAAAAAATTGCGACAAAAACCGCTAAAACAAAAATAATCCATTTGCTATTTAAAATTTCTCTAATTTTTAGCCCAATTTGGCGCTCTTGTTGTGGTTCTGCGATTTCCATTTCAACCTTCTCCAATTAAAGTTATTCTACATTATAACCTACTTTAAGTCAAGAAAATATAGAACTTATTTCTATAATTTCCCCAAAAAAATCCATTTTTTACATAAAAAGACAAAAAATTATATGTTTTCTATTTGCCAATCGATAGGCTCAATGCCTTTTGACTCCAAAAATTTGTTACACTTCAAAAAATGTCCACATCCAAAAAATCCGTTGTTTGCAGATAGTGGACTTGGGTGTGCGCAGGTTAAAACATAGTGACCAGACAAGTCAATGTCTTTCACAATGTTTTTTGCGCCGTTACCCCAAAGAAGGAACACAACTGGCGAGTACTTTTGCGCGACAAACGAAATAATTTCGTGCGTAAAGCGCTCCCATCCCTTCCCTTTGTGGCTGAAACTTTTTCCTTTCTCGACGGTCAAAACGCTGTTTAAAAGTAAAACACCTTGTTTTGCCCATTTTGTCAAATTACCATTGTTCGGGATGTAAGTGCCAAGTTCATCGTGGAGTTCTTTGTAAATATTTTTTAAACTTGGTGGAATTTCGCCGTGTTCAACCGAAAAACAAAGCCCATGCGCTTGCCCTTCATTTATATATGGGTCTTGCCCCAAAATAACAACTTTGACATCTTTAAATTTAGTTTGATTGAGCGCGTTAAAGACGAGTTTATCTGGTGGATAAATCGTTTTTGTCGCGTATTCAGCATTCAAGAATGCTTGAAGAGACTTAAAATAGTCCTTATTAAACTCATTTTTTAGTAATTCATACCAATTTTTCGCAATGTAAAACATATTTTCACCAAAATTATTCTACCACAATCTTTCACAAAACAAAAATAAAATGAATAGAATGTCAAAAAAAGTGATTTTTTATTTGGCATTTTGCACAAAAATATTTTATAATAGATTTGATTTTGGGGGCAAAAATGGAAAAAATTTATGACCTAGTTATTTTGGGCGGTGGTCCAGCTGGGATGACCGCAGGTATTTATGCAAAACGCGCGGGACTTGATGTTGTTATCGTCGAAAAGACTCTTCCTGGGGGCGCAATTTGTAATACTGCCGATGTGTCAAATTTTACTGGGTTTGGGACTATTTCGGGAATGGAACTTGCGACAAAAATGTTTGAACATACGCAAGCACTTAACATTCCTTTTGTTTTTGATGAAGTAAAAAAGGTCAAAATTGAAGGCGATATTAAAGTCGTCGAGTGTTTTTCCGAAACGATAAAGGCTTATGCGGTGATTTTGGCTTTTGGTGCGAGCGTAAGAAAACTCGGCATCGACCGCGAGCGCGATTATGTCGGAAAAGGCATCAGTTATTGTGCAACGTGCGACGGCGCGTTATATAAAGGCGAGACAGTTGCCCTCGTCGGCGGTGGAAACACCGCTCTTGAAGATGCAATTTATTTGTCAAATGTCGCAAAAAAAGTCTATCTTATTCATAGGCGTGACGAATTCCGTGGCGAAAAGATTTTGCAAGATGAAGTAAAAAACAAAGACAACATTGAACTTATTTTAAATAGTGCTGTCAAAAATATCGTCGGTGACAAAAAAATTGAAAAAATTGAGGTCGAAAATCTTATTACGCGCGAAACCACATCCCTTGCCGTCGGCGGACTATTTGTTTGTATTGGGCGAGGTCCTGACACAGAAATTTTGGATTTTGACCTAGAAAAAGACGCACAAGGCTACATTGTGACTGACCAATATATGCAAACAAGCGTTAAAGGTATTTTTGCCGTGGGCGATATTAGAAATACCCCACTAAGACAAATCATTACCGCTTGTTCGGACGGAGCCATTGCATCAACAAAGGCGAATGAATATGTTAGGCTGACAAAAAAATAGCAAAAAGAAACTCAAAATGAAATTATTTTAAAAGCCCCTAGACAATGAAATGACACCTATAGGGTTTACTTCTCTATCTAGGGACTTTTTTCTATAAAAACATATATAAAAAAGATCTCTCACGAACCATTATATTAAAAAATCCGCAAATAATTGCGGATTTTTTGATAAACAATTTTTGAATAACTCCAAAACAAATTATCTCTTTGAGAATTGTGGAGCTTTTCTTGCTTTTTTGAGACCGTATTTCTTACGTTCTTTCATTCTTGAATCTCTTGACAAGAAGCCTGCTTTTTTAAGTTCAGCCTTATAAGTTTCGTTTTCTTTAACAAGTGCTCTTGCAATACCATGTCTGACAGCACCAGTTTGTCCAGTGTATCCGCCACCGTAAACATTAACAATAACATCATATTTGTTTTCTGTTCCAGTGAGTTTGAGTGGTTGACGAACGATAAGTTTCAATGTGTCAAGCATAAAGTAGTCATCCATATCGCGTCCGTTGATAGTAATCTTGCCATTACCTTCGACAAGACGAACTCTAGCGACAGCATCTTTTCTTCTTCCTGTTGAAATTCTTGAAACAGGTTTTGCATAATTTGCTGGTTTGACATGAAGTCTTTTTGCTGGTTTGACTTCTTCTTGTGGTTCTCTTTTTACGAATTTTTTAGCGTCTGTTCTTCTCGCATCAGGCTTTCTCTCTGCTTTAACAGCGTCGGTCTTTTTTGCCTTTTCAACTTTAACTTCTTCTGCCATTATTGTCTCGCTCCCTTTATAGAAATAAGTTCAGGTTTTTGCGCTTCGTGATTGTGATTTGCGTCCTTGTAAACCCTAAGTTTCTTTATCATTTTTGAGCCAAGCGAATTCTTTGGCAACATTCCTTTAACGGCCTTTGTAACCGCAAAATCGGATTGTTCTTTCATAAGTTTGTCGTATCCGACTTCTTTCATTCCGCCGACATAACCGCTATAATGATAATATTTTTTGTCTCTCAACTTGTTGCCAGTCAAGACAACTTTGTCGCTATTTATAACAATAACATAATCCCCAGTGTCAACATGTGGAGTAAATTCAGGCTTATTCTTCCCACGAAGAATTGAAGCAACTTGACTTGCAAGACGACCTAGTGGAACATCAGTCGCATCGACAATGTACCATTTGGACTCCACAGTTTTAGGGTTTGCCATATAAGTTTTCATAATTTCTCCCTTAAACTTCAAATAATTAAATCTTTTAACCAAATTCACGCTATCTGGGCTAATAGACGAGCATAACTTTTGCTAACGCATAGATAATATAACTTTTTAGCGTATTTGTCAAGGGTTTTTACTATACTTTTTGTAAAAAAATTGCTTTTTTGTAACACGCTTTTTGGTTAAAATTAAAAATCATATATTACTTCTTTTAGATAGAGTCCGTCAGGAGCAACAGTCTTCCCCGCGTTTTTTCTATCCCCACCGTTTAAAAGCGCTTCAAATTGGCTGATTGTCATTTTATTTTTGCCGATAAGAAGAAGTGTTCCCACTAAAATTCTCACCATATTATACAAAAAACCATTACCAGTTATTTCAAATACTAGATAGTCATTTTCTTGATTTAAGTTCGCCGAATAAATTGTGCGCGTTGTCGTTTTTGTTGTCGCGCCACTTGCTACAAAAGCCGAAAAATCGTGAGTCCCGACAATTAAAGAACACGCCCTTTTCATTTTATTTTCGTCAACTTCCCCGCGGACAAAAAGCGTTCTATTTCTATCAAAAACGCTCATATTTTCGCCCGTTTTCATTCTATATAAATAAGTCTTTCTTTTTGCATTTTTGCGGGAATTAAAGTCTAGCGGAACCTCATAACTTTTAATAATTTGTATGTCCCCTGGAAGATAAAGATTGATATTTATTGCCATTTTGTCTGGCGGAATATTTGAGCCCGTCGTGAAATTCGCGACTTGCCCCAAAGCGTGAACGCCTTTATCTGTTCTTCCACTCGGAATTAGTTTTGACTTTTCACCAGTCGCTTGCTCAATGGCATTTTCAACAACTTCCGCAATAGACAACCCATTTTTTTGTCTTTGAAAACCCGAATAATTTGTCCCAATATATTCAATTATGAGTGCAACATTTTTCATATGTTTATTCTATAATATTTAACCAAAAAAGAAAAGAGATTTGAATAAATTATTTTTCTAGTAAATATTGTTTTTCACTTCTAAAACTATGCACTCGTAGTATTCTTTTTGAAAGTATATTTATTACTAATAGTTAACATACTAGCATTATTTTCTGGGTTGGTTACTTCAAAATTAGGAAAATTTACTCCCCAAAGCACAGGTTCAGTCACACTCCAAGTACTTGTTGTATCTTCAAAAGTAGCAGTCTCAAGATATTGACATCGACGAAACGCATACCAACCTATATAAGTAACACTGGCAGGTATAGTAACGCTCTTAAATCCACTTTGGCCATAAAAAGCATTACAACCAATATGTGTTACTGTATCAGGGATTGTAATTTCTTTAATATCAAATACTGTTGACGGAAAATAAAAAGCATAATCACCTATTTTAGTAATTCCACTTGGAATTTTTGAGCCACCACAGCCCATAACTAAAGTTTTTGTTTCCCTTTCGACTATGCAGTTACTCTCTGAATAATAAACCTTATTGTCATTATCAACGGACATTTTCCTTAAATAATAGCAGTCCGCAAAAGAGCAAAGTCCTAGTGATGTTACATTTTTAGATATTACAACATTTCCAAGTCCATCACAACCGTAAAAAGCATATTTTTCAATTGTAGTCAGTGAGTCTGGAAGATCAGGCATTTTCAAACTTGAACATTCATAAAAAGTGTATTCCTTAATGACAGTTAAGTTTGCAGGTAAAGTTATACTGTTTAGTTTTGTACAGCCATAAAAAGCATTTGATTCAATATTGGTTACACTTTGAGGTACAACAATATTTCTAAGCGAAGTAATATTATAAAATGCTTTTGTAATTAGTTTATTTACCTTATTTGAAACAATAATTTGTGAATCACTACCCGAATATACTTCTTCTGTTTTGTAGTTTGGCGTCATAAAACAAGAATACAAAGTTTGTTTCTCTGTCGGAAATTCATACCAATTTTCAAGCGTACTATCGCTTGTGGAGACATTGTAAACTTGACCTGGGTCAACGTATGTTTGAGAGCCAACAACTGCAGAGTTTGTGCAAAAATAGTAAAATTCAGCCCCGTTTTTATTTACCAAATCGTTAATATCAGATACTTTTCCAGTTGAAGCAATTGACCTTTCGCTGAAATCTCCATTAAGATACGAAGATGTGGACGAAGCGTCTACAACTGGTGTAGGACCAATTATTTTAAATTTTGTGCCATCACTACTTTTTTGAATTGAAACATTCCTATTATTAACGACCGAGCCACCATTATTGGTAAAATTTATCGAAAGTTTTGTATCTTCTATCGGCTCATTTGGACTTGTTTTAGTTAAAACCCAGTTGAACGAGCCACCAAGGCTTGCATTTTTAGCAGTGTTAGCAATATGCAACTTAATTGAATAACTTGTAGATTTATCAGCACTAATTTCAATCGGCATCGTCATTTCATCCAAAAATACTTCATCATTCAGCGAATAAGTAAACTCAATGTTTGTTGGCGAATTTGAATTATCCTTGTACTCCAATGTTGCATAATACTTTTCTACAGCCGTAAAAGTATATGTAATAACTAAATCTTCTTCAGCCATCAAAGCAATACTACTGTCAGTCGGATTAAGTAAACTAGTTGTCGTAGGTGTAATAGCCAAAAATTTTACTGTTTTATCCCCACTAGATGTTACCATATCTGCCGTAGAAATAATAGCACTTGTATTTTTGTTTATTCGACTATATTTTGCACTTACACTACCTTCTATATCTGTAGCAACATATAAAACACTGACACTTGTTCCTACCCCTTGTGTCCCACTAGCTAAAACGACAATTGTTGCGATTAAACCGACAACAACTATAATGCATAGTGAAAATGCAATTATTAACTTTTTATTTTTCATTTTTCCTCCTTATTATTGTTTGACTATTTTATCAAAATAACTCTTTTAATTTTAAAACAAATAACGTGTTTTAAAAACTTCCTATAATGATATGGCAAGACAGCGAAAATAGCCAAACGACTTTTTGTTTAATAAACTAAGCCGTCTATATATATGTTACCCCCCCCCCCCCCCC
>ERZ808286.673-NODE-673-length-21010-cov-4.413648_pt1 | contig 21010 bp, 15 predicted proteins | sample MGYA00521276_ERZ808286 | MGnify/ENA primary metagenome ERZ808286 (study PRJEB31516, sample SAMN03275607) | gut metagenome | biome: mammalia-associated habitat; material: feces | host: Papio cynocephalus | place: Kenya | collected 2012-08-01 ... | reverse complement strand
GCTCAACGCCCACGCCCAGAGCCAACACGCCGCCGCCCGAAACCTCCCCGCTTTCCCCCAATGCCTCCGGCTGCGGCGGCGCATCCCCCCCTTCCGCCCCCAAAAGCTGCACCGCCCCAAAAATCAGGCAAACGGCCGGGAACCACCCCGCCAGCGGCCGCAGCAGCCGCCCTGCCTTCTGTATAAACCCGCAGCGGAACATCCCTCAAGTATACCCTAACCGGCCCCCCGCCCGCAAACCTGACGCACGCCCCTTCTATCTCCTAACCAACGCCGGAAACAGCTTGACTACCTGACGAAACGCCTGTCTGTGCGCACTTCAACATCAATATCCGCCCTCCTGGCGCTGTTCACATCAGTAGAATAAAAAAACGCCCGGAGATCCGGGCGCTGCAAGAATCAATTGGTTATGGTTATCCCTGCGGCTTCAATGCCTGACGAATCGTTTTTTCGTCAATTTTCAGTTTCATTGGCTTGGGATCCGGCCGCCCTGGCAGTTCATACATGAAGCCCTCCATTACCTGCTCCATGATTGAGCGTAAACCGCGCGCACCGGTTTTACGCTTGATCGCCTCGCTCGCGATAGCACGCAAAGCCCCCTCCGTAAACGACAGCTCCACCTGCTCCATGGCCAACAGCTTCTGATATTGGCGAACCACCGCATTTTTGGGTTCCGTGAGAATCCGCACCAACTCCTGTTCCGTAAGATCCGCCATCTTGGCAATCACCGGAATACGTCCAACAAACTCCGGGATCAATCCGAAACTCACCAAATCTTCAGGTTGAACCTGAGAGAGAATCCGGTCACTCTCCGTCCGGCTTTCTGCTTCCGCATCAACGAACCCAATCGCCTTGCGCCCCAAACGGCTGCGAATCTTCTCATCGAGCCCGACAAATGCTCCGCCGCAGATGAAGAGGATATTTGAAGTATCCAGCGCGATATACTCCGCCTGCGGATGTTTACGACCGCCCTTCTCCGGCACATGCGCCACCGTGCCTTCGATAATCTTGAGTAGTGCCTGCTGAACACCTTCTCCGCTGACATCGCGCGTAATTGACGTATTCTCCGTTTTGCGGGCAATCTTATCGATCTCATCAATATAGATAATTCCGCGCTGAGCCTTGCGCACGTCCATGCCGCAATTCTGAAGCAGGTAAAGGAGAATGTTCTCCACGTCCTCGCCCACGTAGCCCGCTTCTGTCACCGTTGTAGCATCAGCAATCGCAAACGGCACATCCAGCATTCGCGCCAATGTTTTAGCAAACAACGTCTTGCCGCACCCCGTCGGGCCAATCAGTAACACATTGCTCTTTTCGATTTCCACGTCTGCAAACGCATCCGGCACCTGCGCACTCTGATTCAAACGCCGATAATGGTTGTGCACCGCCACCGCCAGGATCTTCTTTACCCGGTCATGGCCAATCACATACTGATCCAAAAAGGCTTTAATCTCTGCCGGCGGCGGCACCTTCACCGGAGCAAGCGGTTTCTTTTTCTCAGACGCCTGCGCCTCTTGTTGCTCCAGCATGGCCATCAGACGGCTGTATTCCGGGCTGTTGAGCAGCATCTCCCGCGATACCGACTCGAGGCAATGCCCGCAAATGACCACCCCCTCTTCGCGCCCGTGCAAACACTCCCGAGGATCCACCTGTGCGCCGCAAAACGAACAGGTAACCGTTCCGCTCTCATTTTTTCCACGCTGCGCCATATCAACTGCTCCGAAAATAAAGGCCGCCTCATGCGAGGTGGCCAACATACTGACAAAGTGGCGGAGAGGGAGGGATTCGAACCCCCGGTACCTTGCGGCACGCATGATTTCGAGTCATGTGCATTCAACCAGGCTCTGCCACCTCTCCGGATGGCACCCCCAAGCGGAGTCGGACCGCTCTTCCAAGGATGAGAACCTTGTGTCCTAGCCGATAGACGATGGGGGCTAGACAAATTCCGCTCTTGGCACTCCCAAGCGGAGTCGGACCGCTCTTCCAAGGATGAGAACCTTGTGTCCTAACCGATAGACGATGGGAGCGTCACGCTAAAATTGGTGCACCCGGTGGGACTCGAACCCACACGCCTCGCAGCATAAGAACCTGAATCTTACGTGTCTGCCAATTCCACCACGGGTGCAACACCCTCAAATGGTCGGAGCGGAGGGATTTGAACCCTCGACCTTTTGGTCCCGAACCAAACGCGCTACCAGGCTGCGCTACGCTCCGCCAAATAAAGTGCGCATAGGATATCAAACCTTCCCGGTAATTGCAAGAATCTTTCTTCCCTCCGTAAAAGAAAAGGGGCTCCGCCTGACAGAGATGGCTACTCCTGCCATCACGCCTCACGTTATTCACACGCTGTGCAGGAATCGTATCCCCCCACCCACGCCGAATAATACCTATGCGGCCCGCCCCGGATCCGAAGCTAAGCCGGGGCGGGTTCGAATCAAACCCGGGGCAGTTTCTCTTTCTGACCGGCACAAGCCCAACCTAAAAGCCAATGCCCCGGGCTCGCACTGTGCAAAAGCAGCTCTATCATGGTGCCGACTCGGCAGGATCTCCACGCCTGCCCCCTCTCGCCCCAGCGCGGATATGATATACTCAAGCTATGCATGTGAACGTATCGGCTGCCATGATTGTGAACTCTGCAGGGGAGATTTTCTGCGTTTTGCGAGGACGCTCCCGTTTTGCTTCCACGGCGTACAAATGGGAGTTCCCAGGAGGAAAAATTGAGCCGGGGGAAACGCCCGCCCAGGCAGCTGTACGTGAAATCCGTGAAGAATTGGGCTGCCGCATCATCCCGATTGCGGATGGCCCTGTGGTTGACCACTCTTACCCGGAGTTCTCCATCACGCTGCATGGGATTCTCTGCACGTTGGAGCGCGGGGAAACGCCCGTGCTGCGCGAGCACATTCGTGCGCAATGGATCCGAGCGGATGCTTTATGGCAGCTGGACTTTGCGGCAGCGGATCGACCGTTGCTTCTATGGTTGAAGGAACGCACCTTCGGGGCGCTGTTGAAAACGCGGATATTTGGGCGGACACCGTACTTTCTGGACAGCTGTGCCAGCACCAACGATGAATTGCTCCGCCTAGCAGAAACCGGCGCCCCTGAAGGCACCCTCATCGTCAGCGAACAGCAAACCGCCGGGCGCGGAAGACTGGGGCGTTCGTGGCTCTCTGAACCGGGGCAGGGGCTGCTCTTTTCCCTGCTTGCCCGGCCGGCGCTACCAGCGGAAGTCGCGGCCACACTCCCGCTTGTGGCCGGACTGGCCATAACCCAGACCTTGCGTGGCATGGGTTTTGAAGCCGGGCTCAAGTGGCCTAACGATGTGCTCATTGAAGACCGAAAAGTATGCGGAATTCTCTGTGAAGCGCAAACGTCTTCCCGTGGGATTGAAGGGATTGTAATAGGCGTTGGGCTAAACACGGGAGCCGTTCCGGAAACCGTTGCGCACCGAGCCATCGGACTACCCTCCATGCCGGACAGGCTGAATATATTGGCAACGTTCTGCGAAGCGTTTGAAGCGTTGTATACCCGTTGGTCAACATCGGGACTCGCGGCACTTCGCGAGGAGCTGAACAGACTGGACTGTAAGCGCGGCCGCCCAATTACCGTGCGCCCAGGCTCCGGTGAACGTCAGGGCATTGCCAGAGGGATTCGTGATGATGGAGCCCTGCTGTTGGAAACGGAACGTGGTGTGGAAGCATTGATTTGCGGAGAAATTGCACAATGGGATTGAGCCGGCGCACTTTTCTTTTTGGATTTTTGAGCACAGGGATACTTTGCGGATGCAAGCGGGAGAAGCCCCAGACAAAAGCCTCTGGTGTGCTGCGTCTGGAGGGCATCCAGGCCGAGATTCCCAAGCCGCTTCCGCCGGCACTGGAGGAACTTCATCTCCGCGGGGTAGGAGCTTCGCGCGTGCTGGATCTGCATCTGCCGGAAAACCTCCGCGCATTGAATCTTTCCGGCAATGCTCTGCCAGCACTGCCCGAACATTATCTTCCGAAAGGTCTCCGCAAGCTATGGCTGGCAGATAACCGCCTAGCCAATCTGCCGCGCTCATTTCAAGCGCTCCGTGCGTTGGTTTATCTGAACCTTGATCGCAACGTGTTGGAAACACTACCGAAACTTGACGAGTTGCCGCTCCGGTGGCTCCGCCTGAATGGAAACCGCCTGAGTTCTCTTCCCCCCCTACCCGATACAGTAGAACGGCTCTATGCCGCAAACAATCGACTGACCGCCGTACCAAGAAAATCTGCCGCGCTGCGGCATCTGACGCTTGCACGGAACCCTCTAGATCAGGTGCCTGATGATTTAGGTGCAGGGCTTACCTTCCTTGATCTCTCCGAAACGTCCATCCGGGTGCTTCCGCAAAATCTCGCGTCCTGGCGTACGCTCAAGGCGCTAGTACTTTCGCGTTGTCCCCTAGCGGAGACCGAACGCAAACGTATTCGACAGGCTTTTGACCCAGACAATACAACCGTATTGTTCTGATGCCGCCCCTCACCAGAGAACATTATGAATGTGATTTTCGAACGCCTGACTCCTACTGCTACGCTTCCCGCCTATGCCCACCCAGGCGATGCAGGAATGGATCTCTCTGCCGATATGGAAATGAGCCTGGCGCCCGGAGCGCGGGCAGCCATCTCTACCGGACTGCGCCTAATTCTACCCGAAGGTACCGAGGGGCAAGTGCGCCCGCGCAGCGGGCTCGCCCTCAAGGCCGGCATTACCCTGCTCAATACGCCCGGAACAATCGATGCAGGGTTTCGCGGTGAGCTCCGTGTGCTGCTCATTAACCTTGGCGCTGAACCCTTTGTCATCACTCGGGGAATGCGAATTGCTCAACTGGTGATTGCCCCCATCCTCCGTGTAACCATCCGCGAGGGAGCTATTTCCACTGACACTGAGCGTGGAGTCGGCGGTTTTGGCTCCACAGGAATCACTGCACGACCAAACGCTTAAGGATTTTTTCATTTGAGAAAGCTACACGTATGACCACACATGACGTTTTATTTCGCCGCGCCCGCCGCGTGATTCCGGGCGGCGTTAATTCTCCTGTCCGAGCGTTCAATGCCGTTGGTGGCACGCCCATTTTTGTGACATCCGGGAAAGGATCGCACATCACGCTGGCGGATGGCCGGGAATTGATTGATTGCTGCTGTTCCTGGGGCGCAATGATTCTGGGGCACGCAGATGAAGGTGTTACCGCCGCCGTGGCCCATGCCGCCGAACGAGGCACCACCTTCGGGATCAGTACGCCAGGAGAAGTTGAGCTGGCGGAATGGCTCACCGCACACATTCCCTTTGTAGAACAGATCCGACTGGTCAATTCCGGAACAGAAGCCGTGATGACTGCAATTCGTCTGGCGCGGGGGGTAACCGGGCGCGACCTGATTCTGAAGTGCGAAGGGTGTTATCATGGGCATAGCGATGGTTTGCTGGTCAATGCCGGAAGCGGCTTTCTGACGGCGGGAGACGGAGCCGAAGTGGCCAGTGCCGGTATTCCGCCGGCTCTAGCCGGGGAAACGCTCGTAATTCCTTACAATGACGCGGAAGCAGCGAAACGGGCATTTGCCGCACACCCCGGGCGTATTGCCGCAGTCATTGTTGAACCTGTAGCAGGCAATATGGGGTGCGTACCACCCAAGCCGGGCTATCTGAAGTCTTTGCAAACGGCTGCTCATGAAGCTGGAGCGTTGCTGATTTGCGATGAGGTGATCAATGCATTTCGGTTCCGTCTGGGGCTTTGGAGTGAAACAGAAGGGATCGAGCCCGATATTGTTACCATGGGCAAAGTGATCGGCGGCGGCTTCCCGCTCGCTGCGCTCGGCGCGAAGGCGTCTATCATGCAGGCACTTGCGCCGATGGGGCACGTTTATCAAGCAGGTACCCTTTCAGGAAACCCGGTAGCCGTGGCAGCAGCCCTGGAAGTACTCCATCGGTTGGAAGCCTCTCCGCCTTATACCGCCATAGCGCAACGAGTGGAGCGGTTGAGCCGCGGTATCAACACCATGGCCGAACAGATGGGTGTGCCGCTTCGTATTCAGCACCATCAGACGATTTTTACACCTTTTGCAACGGATCAATTGCCCATCCGAAATCTAGCGGAGGCGCGCCAGAGTAATCCTGAGTTATATGCCCGATTTTTCCACGCCATGCTTGCGCGGGGTATATATCTCGAACCCTCGCAGTACGAGGTCTGCTTCCTTTCCGCGGCTCACACCGAGGCGGATGTAGAGGCCATTCTTTCGGCAGCAGAAGAGACGTTGCAAGAATTGAGTACCAAATAACCACTTGGTTCTAAAGTTTCGACATCATAGAATCAAACAGGCCGCGCAAACTTACTTCCGCGCGGCCTGTTTGATGCTCTGAAATACCTTCGCCGATGCCCTCAACGAAGTCGAACAGCTTCTTTCAATCGCTCATTCTTCTGAATAACTTCATCCAGATCTTTCTGCATTCCTTTAAGACGGGCCGTATCTGCTGTAGCGGGATCAAGCAAATCCTGCGTTGAACGCCGAACAAATTCCCTTGGCAGAGACCAGAAAACATTACGAACATAGTAATCTGGCGTGGCTCGATGGAGGATGGTAATCTCTCCGTTGGCCGCAATATTCAGTCGGGGTTTGACCAAGGGCAAATAGGCTCCCAGCATCACGGTTGGAAAATATTGACCATCAGGAGAATCTATTACACGCAAGAACAAGCGATCCACATGATCACGCGACCAACGCACCAACCTCAAGTGGCGCTGCCGATTGGGGTCTTTTTTAAAGAATTGAACCCCCTCAGCCACGATGAAACCGGGAACCACTTCGATAACTTTCGGATTCGTTTCATGCCGAACACCATTGGCCACAACGCCAAAGGTTACGAAATATTTTCCCTGTTCCAATAGACCTGTAGATTTACCCAATTCCAAGTCAAAAACGCGCTCCTCTCCGGGTTTAAGACGCAGCGGCCGAGGCAGACATCCGCCAGGTTCGCGCGGGAGGATAGCACGGCGGGCATCGTTCACACGCGATACCGTGAACAGGGCGGAGGGGGCATCACCCCGCCCTAGAACCAACTCCCGCGGCGTATTATTTCGAACCAGAACGCGGACGGGAATTTCCTCTCCCATCACGTAACTGACGGAAGGGAACGAAAATCCCACTGAAACTGGCGCCAGCCGCTGTTCATCCGGCACTTGCGCCCCCAGGCTCGGCAAAAGCCCAAGAAGAAGCACCCAGAAGACACGTCTTTTCATTTATTCTCCTTGAGGTTTGGAAACGAAGGTTAACCCGGTGATCGAACGGGCATTGGGCGCGAAGAGCGAACAGAGCCATGCCACCACAATACACACGATCAGGCCAATACCGCCGTAAACAAAGGGGTGAGGCTTCCAAACAGCCAACGCCCACGTATCCGGGATGAACGTAAACCCACAGCAAACCACATAGTTGGCGAGCAGACCGATTACCGCTGGGCCACCGCCTACACGCGGCATAAAAATACCCATGAAAAACAATGCTGTGAGCCCCGCGGTAAGAATGGCGATGAACGTCTGGAACACATCAAAGAGTGAACGCGAAGGAAGCTGCGCCAAGGTCAACGCCGCACCAACCCCCAGAATGCCGATGAGGATCACGCAAATTCGGCCGCAACGCACCTGCTGCGCTCCTGTCATGTTCGGTCGGAAACGAAGCACAAAGTCTGTCGTAATGGCCGTTGAGGCACTCGTCAAGTTGGCCGACAGCGTGGAAATCGTAGCCGCAAATATAGCGGCGATCACCAAGCCTGCAATCACAGGATGAAGCTCAATGGCCATATAAACAGGGAAGACCGAATCGCTCTTAGGCATCGTAATATCCATCATTTCAGGATGGCTGAAATAATGTGTATAAAGCGCCGTGCCAATAGAGTAGAAAATAATAGATGCGATCACAGAAAGAATGCCATTGAACCAAATCGAATTTGCCGCCTTCTTCTCATTTGTACAGGCGATATACCGCTGTACCACGCATTGATCTGAGGTATAACTGGAGAGATTACTCACCAACCCTTGGATAATTACCACCCAAAAGACCGGCTCTTTAAGCAGGAACCGAAAATCGAGCAACCGAAGCTTTTCATGTTCCTGGGCGATGGAAACGAAGCCGTTGAACCCACCATTCGTATGCATAATCAGAACCGCGAGCACCGTGATCGCCCCGCCCAACAGCACGACACCTTGAACAAAATCACTCCATATCACGGCATCCAACCCGCCCACACAACAATAAAGAATCGTGGCCACTCCGCAAATCAGGATGCAATTCTCTACTCCAATATCCGTAACGGCATCCAACGCAAGCGCTGGCAAAAGCGTCACCACAGCCACACGGCAAATCATGAAGATATTAAACACGCCTGAGCCAAACAGACGAATTGCCAGATTAAAGCGCTTTTCAAGATACTCATACGCACTCGTAATATTCAGCCTGCAGAAAAATGGCAAATAGAAATAGATCGCTACCGGAGCCATCGCCAAGATACACAACACCATCGGGAAGTAACGCCAGTCGCCGATATACGTCATCGTTGGGATTGAAATAAAGGTAATGGAGCTGAGCATGGTCGCGAAAATACTCATCCCGGCAACAAACCATGGAATACTCTTACCGCCGCGGAAATAGCTATCGGCCGTCTTTTGGCGCAGCACAAAGATCATAGCCATACCTACCATCGCCAAAAAGTAAACCCCGATAACCAACCAGCTTACCCAAGAGAACGACCAACCCTGCCGCGTAAACGCGATTGTTTGAACCGAAGCCGTTCGAACCGCTGGCTTGATTTCCCCCCCAACAAGCACCACCTGCGGCGTTCCACTTGTGGGGGCGCGAACAACGGCCGCCGCACCACACCGCGCCGGCTCATTTTCCGGCAGCGAACCCAACTCACTCCATTGACCTGTAACGGCATGATACGCGTAAACCGTCCGGTTCCACTTAAAGTCCCGTGGCGACCACTCCCGTGCCTGTTTGGCCCATGCCTCCGGAGACATCCGGTTGGCACGATCCCACACCTGCCCATTGTAACCGCCGATCAAAAGAATATGCTGGTCACCAACCGGTACAAAGGAAGCTCCGATGGTTGAAACCGGAGCCCTATTCAACGGATGCCATGCAGCCACACCATCGAAGCCTACGCTATATCCATACCCATCACGAACAGCCATCGGCTTACCGTCCGTAGCGATAATACTTCCCCCAAAGACCACCAATACCGGATGCTTCTGGTCTCCATTCTGCATCGCCGCAACCGCCTGAACCCGAGCCGGCCCTGGCAATGGCGGCAACTCGCCCCACACCCACTGCGCGTCCACTCGACGCAATGTCAACACTCGGTTGGTTGGCTTCCCATCAAGAAATCCGCCAACAAATACCGCGCCATCTCCCCACCGCGCAGCCGCCGTCATCGATAACGTGCCGTAGGGGCATTCCGGTAAACCCTCCACCTTGCCATCCGCATCAATCAGAAAGGCCGCGCGTGAAGCTCCCTGCGCCGATACTCCACCCACACACAACAAGCGCATATCCGTATTCATAGCGGTGCCCAGGTTCAGCGCCACGGCACCACCCTCGGCTACCCCCTGAGGCAGTGTACCCACCTGCTTCCATACGTCTTCTCCATCCGACCGGAGAGCCCAAATGGTCGAGACATACCCCTTAGCCTCGCCAAAGGTACTGCCTCCCGCCACTAAGAGTGTATTCCCCAACTGCCCGGCAAAGGGACGCGCCACCGCCGCCGGCAACGGCGCCCGTTCCTGCCAATTCATCTTCAACGGCGCAGCCCAAGCGCAAACACTGCCGGCCACAACGGCCGCCACACTCACCATCTTCCGCATCCACGTCATCATTTATCCTCTTCCTCCGCCAATGTTCTCAACATATCCCAAAATGATTCCCGGAACCACGGCTTTAACTCCTCCCATGGCACCATTACACCTACCACCCCCGCCGCACCGCAAAACACACTATATGGACGAAATCGAAAAGCTACCCCCTCGCGATACGGCATAAAGTCCGTCAATGACGGATCTGCCGGCAACGCAGGCTTCTCCTGCAATCCGTTCGCCCGTCCCGCACGTTCCGCCAACCATGCCACAAACCGATCACACTGCCCCGGGCGGATACCCTCCGCCAACTTCATCGGTTCCAGCTCAGGAATGGAAAGCACGCGCAACGCTACCCGTTGATGACACCCATTCCCCCCCTGATTCAGATAACCAGAATAGGCATAGCCCAACCACTTTTTCCCCGCAAACACCATGCGCGCATAGGCTGCAATATCAAGTGCTCCGGCCGTAGACACCCCTCGCAATCGCGCCACATCCAACATCTTCTGATAAATCCACTCCTGCAGCGCATCCGATGGTGCTGCCTGCAGCTGCCCATCATCGGCCAGTGCTTCCCCAAACGCATCTGCATACATCATCTGACGCAGCTTCGCCGTCTGTATGGCATTCAACCCCTTCACCTGAACCGGCACCTCTAAATCCCACGCAACGTGAACGGCCAGACCATCCTCCGTCACCGTACAGGCCCCACGCTCCCCAGCCACCACCAGCGAACGCGCCTCTCCTATCAGAGCCAACACAATACTACAAGCCAGCAGCCAAGCCCTCATGTCAGCCGAATCCTCTCAAACCATGCACGCGGTATTCCACGCATCAACCATGCCATCCAGCGCCAACGCCCCGTTACGTAAATAACAGGAACACCACGCTCCAACCCCTCCAGTATACAACAAGCAGCCGTTTCTGGCGAACATCGCCAAAAAGTTGACGCCTGCCCCATGGCCGTATCTACAAATCCAGGCAATATGGTCACTATGCGACACCCGCCACCGCCGAACCGAACTGTGCGCCGATATCCCTCCATCGCACAAATCTGATACGCCTTCGATGCCGAATAACCGTTTGTTCCCTCCAATCCACGTATCCCCGCGATGCTCGACGTTACAGCAAAACACGCACAATTCGTCAGCGCCCACTGCGCCACTCGCTCAAACGCCAACACATTTACCGCCAATGCCTGTGCCGTCCGCCGCGCATCCGGCACCAAGGATCGTTCCCCAAACCCGGCATTAAACACTACCGTATCCGCCCGAACTGCCGCGATCCGCGTCACTGCATCCGGTGCCGTCACATCCAGCTCCAGTGTTTCCCCACCCAGAGTCTCCAGCAATGCCCGTCGACGCCCCGCAGCGACGGCCTCATAACCACGCGACCGCAAAGCCAAAACCAACGCCCGCCCAATACCCGATGTGGCTCCCAACACCAATACGCGCCCCAATCCCCGCGCACCGCCGCTCCTTTTCTGCCGCACGCGTCATCCCTCCACGCCGGGCTTTGTCAGCCTCAGCACATAATCAAAATGCGGCGGAATGTGATCTTTCCGATGCGCAATGCAAACCACCGTCAATCCTGGCATCTCCCCCAACAACCGATCAATCAGTCGCAACACCTTTTTACGTTCCGGAACCTCCAAGTTCATGCATAGTTCATCCAACAACAACAAATCCGGTTCCGCTACCAACGCCCGCACCACCAACGTCAACCTCACCAACCCCGTTGACAACGTAGCCAAAGGTGCTTTCAACCGCTCATGCAGCCCCAATGCCGTCAGCAACGACAAGGCTCGTTTACGCTGGCGCGGTGAGGGCCGTTTACGCCGTCCCTCCCGGTCAAACAATCCAGAATAAACGGCCATCTCAACCGTCTGCGACAAATCGGCAAACGCCTGCGTCTCCGGCGATACCGAAGCCATCCGCGAGCGCAAACTCCACAGTGGCACCCCCGGCCCCGGGCGCACGCCAAACCGCTCCATGTCGCAAGCATACGCCATAGGATTATCGCCTGTGATCAATGAGAGCAACGTTGTTTTCCCACAGCCATTCGGGCCCACAACAACCCATCGCTCGCCCTCATGAACCTCCCAGTTCAACCCTCCGAAAAGTATCCGCCCATCCACTGAGAGCGACAGTTCCCGAACGGCAAGCACAATCGGCGTCTTCAGCGAAGGCGGATTTGGCGGAAAAACCATCGCCGCAGGCGGCGGCTCTGCACCTCCGTGAAAGGCTCCCTGCGAAACCACCTTCCGGGCATCCAGCCGCAACCGATGCGTGACACACGGAGGGATTTCATCGGCATTACGCACCATCAACACCAACGTCCGCCCTCGTTTTACCAACTCCTCCAGCACCTTACGCAAGCGCCCCTGCATTTCCGGATCCAGTCCGGCAAACGGATCATCTAAAACCAAAATCGACGTCCGTTTCAAAATAGCACGCGCCAATATCAGGCGCCGCTGTTCTCCATTGCTCAGCTGTACCGTCCACCGCTCCATCAGCGATTCCATCTCCAACGCCTGCACCACCCACGCGCGTTCTTGTTCGAAAGCTGCCCGTTTCTCCGGCTCCGGCTCCCGTACCTCAAACGGATTAATTTCCATCACCGAATCAAACGTCAACGCCTCAGCCACCGTATGAAAATCATAGGCTATAGACGCATGATAGCGAGCCTCCGCCCAATCCGTTCCTGCAGAGGCAGCCTGCGCATCCACCGTCACCAACGCCGCCTCATCAGGCGCACGCAGCATAATCTGCCGTGCCAACCACGATTTCCCTGAAGCCATCGGCCCGGTAACGACCCACACCGTCCCCGGACGAAGCGTCCATACCGTTCCAGAAATGGAAATCTCAAGCGGATTCATTGCGCCAAACTTTCCAAAATCTTCTGCCCTACCGCAGAACTATCCAAATAGGAGAAAAAGCCACGCGCAATCATTTGCGCAGCCATGGCCATCAAAATCACCCCCGACACCTTGGAGAAAATGCGAATCACGTTCTTGCCAAACATTCGCTCCAACGCCTCGGCAAAGTAAAGAATTGCCCCCAACGCAGCAATCGCCGCCACAAAACCCACAAAGCCAAAGAGAAACGTCCCCCACCCCACATCCGGATTCTTCAGAGCTTCCGCTCCAATAATGATAATCGGCGAAACACACGCCGGCCCCATGATAATCGGAATCCCAAGCGGCACCACCACAATATCATCCACGTTACGCGGGCGCGTCTCCGCCGTTGGCGTATCTGACCCCAAAGCCAACCCCTGCGCCATCACCATCAGCAAAATTCCCGCCCCAATACGAAAGCCCTCAATATCCAGACCAAACAGCATCAAAAAGGCATTCCCGGCAAAATAACAGATGGCGCCCATCACCACCACCACGCGTGTTACACGCACCGCCACGCTCTGCTTCCGACGCGCCGAAACACCCTCTGTCAGCGACAGAAACATGTTCAATACGAAAAACGGACAGAAAAGAAAAAACAGTTTAACGAAGTTGCTCCAAGCAAATAACAGCGCATCAGTCATCGCTCGTTTCCTCCTTAGGCGTTTGCTCAGTATACCACAGCAAAACCGCCCGGCACTACGGCCTCATCCCCGCCATCGAGTCGTCTGCTCGAAAACCCTCCATACCCGGCATTTCCCCAACCTTCTCAACAACACCGGAGCATCCTCGGGGCGCCCCCGCCCCGGTTTCATCCTCAACCCGCTCCGACAGGGTGTCGAGCTCGGGGCAAGTGCATTTGGGCACTGCGGTCTCCACGAACCAGACCATCGCCTCATGCGGGCGTTCATCTTCCGGCCATCCTCCTTTCGGCGCAACGATCAGCTGAAAACCCGAAACATCTGGATACTCCGTACACCCTGCACAATCAGCAACCATCCGCCAAATCTTCCGTTGAGGGTGCGGCGGCTCCTGCCAAGAAACACCCGGCAATACCAGCAACTGCACCGTCCAGCCAGGCCGGGCACACAAAGCCTCCCACGCCGAACGCAACGGGAACGGATGCCCCGGTGCCACGACAAATAATACACTTCGTGGTTTTTCTGCATCCACAGGAGCTTCCAGAAGCGCCTGCTCCAGCAATTCTGCACGAGAGGCTCCCTCCAATTGCATTGAATAAAGCATCTTTAGTCGTTCTCCCAACGCCGGCCCTGGCACATACCCACATGCCAAGAGCTCCCGCCCGGAAATACTCGGCGAGGGAAGAATCGGTTCCTTAGCGTACACCGCCAGCTTAGCCTTAGCCAGCTCATACAGCTCCAGCTTAGCATGCGAAGACAGGCAGTCCAACCGGTGCAGTTCCAGCTCCAACGGTATCGTTGACCGCCCTAGGAACTGCCGTGCCGTTGCAGGGCGCATTTTGGGCAGCTCCATAAACTTCATGTGGTTGGCAACGGCCTCACGAACGCATGTCATAAGCTCTCGGCTCTCCTTGAAACGCCGAAGAATCTCCGGCACCATTTCCGCCCCGATTGCTGCATGGCACGGCGTTCGATACGCCAACGCCCCATCCGACTGCGTCTCCACAACCAACGCTCGCGGCTTTCCGATATCATGCAATAAAACTGCCCACACCAGCTGTGGAGAACGCGGCGCTGGAGCCAAGTCCAGCATTCGTGCCGTATGTACCCAAACATCCCCCTCCGGGTGCCATTTTGGGGTTTGCAAACACCCGCGAAGTGCCGTCAATTCCGGAAAAAACATTGCCAGCAACCCACTCTCTTGAAGCATCTCCAACGCTTGCGAGGGTACTGGCGCCTCCCCCAACATTCGCAAAAATTCCGTCCGAATACGCTCCATGCTCACACACATCAAACTCGGAGCCTCGGCCTTCAACGCCGCCCATGTGCCGGGGTCAATCTGCCACCCGCAAACCGCGGAAAATCGTACCGCTCGGAGCATTCGAAGCCGATCTTCACGAAAACGCGCCACCGGATCCCCAACCGTACGAAGCACTCCAGCACGTAAATCTGACAATCCGCCAACGAAATCGATCACCCGTTCTGCCAACGGATCATAAAACAGCGCATTAACCGTGAAGTCCCGCCGGAGAGCATCCTGCTCAGCTCCTTCAAACGCCACCGTTTCAGGATGGCGCCCGTCCTGATAACCGCCATCTTTTCGAAACGTTGCCACGTCAAAGGAATGCCCTCCCGCCTGTACCAACATAACCCCAAAGGCCTGCCCAACACCCACACTCTGCGCAGGAAACAACGCCGCCACCTCATCGGGCGTGGCCGCAGTCGCCACATCGATATCTTTCACCTCCGCACCACGCAACGCATCGCGGACACAGCCTCCGGCAAAATAGGTCTCGAACCCATGTTCCCGCAAGCGGCGAAGAATCGTCAGCGCCTGCTCTGCAAGCCCAGGCTTACGCCCCCGAAACACCAACCGTGCGGGAGCCCCGCACACATTGGCATTAACTGGTTTTTCAGGCATAGGGGCACCTCACCTGCCGCCCATCAATCTCTCGCAATGCGGGGGGCGTTCCTGCACATTCCGGGCGTGCACAATCACACCGGTCAGCAAATCGACATCCCGGCCCAAACTTATCTGGCCGCGGCACCTGCCCTGGGATAGCCCGCAGCGTTTTACCGCGTGTAGCATGCGATGGAAGCGCCTCCAACAGTGCCCGCGCGTAAGGATGTTTGGGGCCGGCAAAAAAGGCTCCTGCCTCCGCCTGCTCCACCACCTGCCCGGCATACATCACCGCCACTCGGTCAGCCATCCGGTAAACCACACCCATATCGTGCGTGATAAAAACCATGCCCGAATCTTTACTATGTAATTGCAGCATCAGCTCCAACACTTGTGCCTGAATGGTCACATCCAGTGCCGTGGTCGGTTCATCGGCAATAATCAGCTGCGGCTCAAGAATCAAACACATCGCAATCATCACGCGCTGCTGCATCCCGCCGGAAAGCTCATGCGGATAGCTCCGCATCACACGAGCCGGCTCTGGGATTCCAACTTTCTCCAACCAGATTAATGCTTTGGCCCGCGCCTCTGCTCGCGCCATCGTTGGAAAATGAATATGAAGCGACTCCACAATCTGGTCGCCAATGCGCACCAATGGTGAAAGCGCCGTCATTGGATCCTGGAAAATCACACCTATTTTCCGCCCGCGGTAAGCCCGCATTTTAGCCATAGGCAGCTTGAGCAAGTCTTCTCCCTCAAACAGAATTTCTCCGCCCAATACCTTCGCGGGAGGCGATGGCAACAGCCGGGGAATACACATGGAGCTAACCGTTTTGCCACACCCAGACTCCCCGACGATACAGAGGATTTCCCCGCGGCGAACGTTAAAGGACACATCCTGAACGATGGTAGACAGCGCATGGGTTTCATCATTCTCAAAGGCAATAGTCAGGTTGCGAACCTGTAAGAGCGGTTGTTCAGACTTGAGCATAAAAACGGCCTCCGAGGCTTATTGGAGTTTACTGAACGGCTTAGGATCGAACGCGTTACGTACGCCCTCGCCAATCATTACCGTCAGGAACATCACCGTAAAAATGGCCATGGAAGGAAACAGAATCAACCACCAGGCCCACCGATACGTCTGCGCCTGATTCAGAAGCTCACCCCAGCTTGGCGTCAACGGCGGCAAACCAAAGCCAAGGAAATCCAACGACACTAACGACCCGATTGCCCCTACCAACAGGAATGGAAAGAGCGTAATAATAGGCGTAAGCGCATTTGGCAGAATATGCCGGAAAATAATCCGCCCATTTCCCAACCCCTGACAACGCGCCGCCGCAACAAACGGTCGATTACGCAAACGCAGAAACTCCGCCCGCATATAATAAGAGAGCCCCAACCAGCAGAACAAGCCATAAACCAACAAAAGCAACCAGAAACTACGGCCGAAAACCGACCCTACCAAAACCATAATATAAAGGAATGGAAGCGCCGCCCAAATCTCAGTGAACCGCTGAACACAAATATCCACCTTCCCGCCAAAGTAGCCCTGAATCGAGCCCACAATCATTCCCAATATCGTTGCCGCTATCGCCAGCAACAAGCCGAAACTCATCGCAATGCGCGTAGCATACAAGATTCGCGAAAAAACATCCCGTCCTGAACCGTCAAGCCCAAACGGATGCCGCCACGTAGGCGGGAAAGGAAAACGCAGATTGTTTCCAGAATAGATCCGATAAGATACGCCCCCATTCGTATACGTCAGCTTATCCGCCGCAGTCAAATCTTTGACAAAGCCCTTCTCCGCCCAAGCCTTCAATTGATCCAAAAACTCACCTGAAGGGGCTGTTTCCGAGGAATAACGAAGCAACTGCAACCGTCCGTCCTCCTCATTACGAGAAAAGACAAAGGTTTGTTTCGGCAAAAAGCGCAGCCCATTAGGCAATACCTCCCGCAGATTTACGCGAAGCGTTTCGGGTTGAGCTCCAGCCGCCCCAGGCGGCAACGACAGGCGCAGCGTTTTCCAGGGGAACGCCCGCAGTTCCATTGGTTCAACATCCATCTCAAACGCTTCGCAAGCCTCTCCCAGAAATCGACGTGCCAACTCCCGCTGAAGCTGCGGCGTAACGGCTACAAGATCCGCAAGCTTAGCACGCCCGTCCCGAATATCCACCCCCGGGAAAAACTGCGCGCAACTATCCTGACGAACTACCGCAAAATCCCGCGTCAAATTGAATCGCGCAATCGGCTGATCCGGCACCAACGAGAGCGTTACCCGCTTATCCGCCTCCAAATCTTTCGTATCCAGCGTCTCCCCTGGAGAATACGGCACTGGTGCAAACAACGCAAAGTCTCCCGGGTGAGACCCAAACAGCTTCCCGGCCACAAACGCCCGATAATCCACATGCGTATTCCCCCCCAGCTCCGCACGGATCGCAGCGGGAGGCTGCGTACATAGGAAGGGGAACGACCACTCCCCGTTGTAACGCATCACCAATGGCTTGGCATTACAAATCAACTCAGCGCATAGACTAATGGCATAAAGCACCGCCAATAAACGAAGCGACCAAAAGGCCACACGGCTCCTGCGGAAGCGTTCCCAACGCTTCCGCGTCAATGGGGAAACATGAAACAATGCACTCATAATCTCTCTCTCTCGCCGTTTACATCCACCGGCTCTCCGGCATCTATCTGGATCAACTCAAGCACCTGCACCGTCCGACCATCCGTCGTTTGGCGCGGCACCGTACGCGGCGCATATCGTACTGGAACCACGCGTTTGGGTGCACCCTCTGCCGTCTGCTCTACCACCCGGCGCCCGAGACGATCAAATCTCTGTACTGAACCATCCGGACGCGTCCGGTTCCAACCCTTACACGTACCATCCGGCGCGTACAGATAATCATCGCGCCACCGTTTGCTGATAGAGAGCACCGGATCCTCATACAGCCGATCTTCCGGCATCAGATAATCCATCGTCTGAATACGCCCCTGCGCATCATACACCCGGCGTTCATTTCCAAGCGCACGGAACGACACAAACACCGGTGCAGATACCACGCCATCCGGACGAACCGCCACGCAAGCCACATCTACCCGTCGGCGTCGAACACCACTCTGCATGAAATCACCCGGAGCATCCACCTCTAGCGTTACCAACGAGCCTGAAGCCACCAAAGGACGTATCCGAACATGTTCGGCCTGCCCGGTTACCACAAACCAGCGAAATGTCATCCCTGGCTCTTCACGCAGCGGCGCCACCTCGACCGTCAAACGACGCGTTCGCCCACGCCCACGCAGAATCCGCGTCACGCAAACCGGTGTATCGGCGACCCCCTCCGAAGTCGTCAGGTCAAAATAGTCCACATAACGAATCGGCATCGAGTCCTGTCGCACCGCCAGTCGAATGGCAGGCGGTAACTGCTCAGGGCGTAGTGTGTGCGCCGCTTGAAGCAACGCTTCCACCTCCAACTGTTCTGGATCAAACGCCACGGGATGTGCCCCTGAAGAGAAGTAATCCGGAAAACCCTTAACGTGTTGCCGAAACAACCGCTGCACCGTAGGTACAAAAAGCCCCTGCGCCCACATGGCCTGTCGCGTCTCCGGAGGCATCACGGCCACCGCCGCCAACACCAGCTCCGTCAACCCCCGCTGCACCGCTTTTGGATGAGCCTGTTTCAAATCTGCGGCATCGGCATCTACCGAAAGCAGAAATGCCGGATTATACGTATGGAAGTTATCCCCCGCACCCGGAGCCTCTCCAGGCAAAAAGTCCGCCGTCGCGTCATATACATACAACTGGTTATTTACCGCAAGGCGAAACGCCGTGGCCATTGCATCCGGGCTGGATGACACACTCCGCCCAATCGAACGCCAAAAGAAAGAATTTCCTTTGACGCTGGTAGAATTACCAACTGTAGGCAGCGGCGTACGTCCATTGGAGAAGAGTCCGTTGGCAGCACCAATATGGGCTTTGGCGCGCTGCGCCTCTTCACTATAAACCACCGGCGTCAACCCCGGAAAGTTCTCATAACGCACCACGCACGCATCCGCATCACGATTAACATAAAGCACGCCCGCCAAGGCATTGGGAACCAACCACGGGCGAACAATTTCCGCATACGGCCCACGATATTCCGAAGACTCGGACGAGGAAGGCGAAAACAACGCGAAAAGTGTGGTTAAATACCCCCCTGAAGATGGATCCCACGCCCACTGTGTATTCGCCTCTGTTACGGAAGCTTCGCCTCCCATTCGTATCGGCGTAGGCTGAGCCTGTGCCACCAGCGGATTCTCTGGCGCATTAGCCGCCAACTGCGCCGCCTGCGCCACCAGCTCACGAAAAGCCGGGAGCCCCCGCAACGCTGCCAAATCCTCATCCTTCTCCAATTGTGCCGCACCGGAAAACCCAAGCTCCAATGCCTTACGAAGTGCCTTCAACGCCTCCTCCACAGCTCCCGAGCGAGCACACACACACGCCACGTTATACTGCCAATTCGCATCTCCAGGAAGCAGCTTCGAAGCAGCCCGCGCCGCCGTTTCCGCCGTCAGCCAATCGCCCTGGCGAAGTGCCGCGGTAAATTGCGAGAGGTACCGCACATGCTGCGGAAAGAGTGCCGGCAAATCAAACACCGTCTGAGCAGCAAACCCGACTGAACCTGTCAGCGCCACCATCACCATCAGCACTATTCGAAAACGCATTGTTCCGTATTCCCAGAAAGAAAGACTCGATTATACCGTGAATCTGCTTTATCTTATCAAAAGCCCGACCATCTGTCTCCCCAAACAGAGAGATACGTTATTCCAAACTTCCTCACTGTCAATCAGAAAACTACCTCATGTACCTCCACCATTAGATTAAGTTCTTCCCTGTGAAAAGTCCCCATCTCCACGTAACCTTTTCTGCGAAAAGCACAACAAGCCCAATACACAACATGCGATAAACCACACAGTACTCAAAACCTCTCCATTTTCATTTACCAATGTCGTGCATCCATGGGGATTCTTTTCGCAATAAACATATCGTGAGATACGATAACGAGTCACTTTAGTGAACACTTCAAAGCTGTTGAAGTATCTACTTCGATAACATGTTAAATCTAAAAAAATACCCTAGAGCGTAACCGATAACAGCCTAAACAGTCTAACAGCAGTACCGAATACAAATTTCGAAAGATTCGAACATGCCGCAAAGGGGAATGATTTTGCGTACATCATGTCTATTGTATCTTAGAGCTGTCAGATTTGTTGAAAGTAGAAAGGAATACCCGATTGAACGCAATGAGAAATTTGACGGCTTTCTTTGGGTCAAGTGAGAAATGATCCTGAAGCCTCGTCATACGCCCATGTGGTGGTGTCGCCCACGCCGGAAGCCTCCTTACGGTAAGTCGTCATAGAAGTCTTGTTCCCGAAGACATCGTAGGTATAGCGCACAGGATAAGTCGCGCCGCCTTCATACGTCTTGCTGCCCCGCAGGTCATAGGCGTAGTTTATCACATTCCCCAATGCGTTGGTCACGGCAACCGTCTGCCCCATCACATCGTAACCGTAAGCCGTAACAGCGCCGACGGCATCGGTGGCGGAGGTCAGGTTATTCTTCGCATCGTAGGCATAGGCCGTGCGGTTGTCGCGGCCATCGATGGAAGCGATCCGGCGGTCGAGGGCGTCGTACTCAAAGCGGTTGGTGACACAGGTGGTGTCCACGGACTTCACCAACT
>ERZ808286.672-NODE-672-length-21036-cov-4.598637_pt1 | contig 21036 bp, 14 predicted proteins | sample MGYA00521276_ERZ808286 | MGnify/ENA primary metagenome ERZ808286 (study PRJEB31516, sample SAMN03275607) | gut metagenome | biome: mammalia-associated habitat; material: feces | host: Papio cynocephalus | place: Kenya | collected 2012-08-01 ... | reverse complement strand
GAGTGCAGTGAAAGCTTGTTTTCGCACTGCCGAGTGCCGCCTGACTTATGCAAAGGTAGTGAAAAATTCCATATAAACGCGCCGCCAATCACTTATTTTGATTACTTTTGCACACCAAACAGACACAATCAACACATTCGGTAATGAAAAAGAAAATCCAGTTCAGTCTCGTTTACCGGGACATGTGGCAGTCCTCAGGGAAATTTCAGCCACGCAAGGACCAGCTGGAGCGCATCGCTCCGGCCATCATTGACATGGGATGTTTCTCGCGTGTGGAAACCAACGGCGGTGCATTTGAACAAGTAAACCTCCTGGCCGGAGAGAACCCCAACGATGCTGTCCGCGCCTTCTGCAAGCCATTCAACGAGGTGGGCATCAAGACCCACATGCTCGACCGGGGTCTCAACGCCCTGCGTATGTACCCCGTGCCCGACGATGTGCGCCAGATGATGTACCGCGTGAAGCACGCCCAGGGTGTTGACATTCCCCGCATCTTCTGCGGTCTGAACGATGTGCGTAACATCATCCCCAGCATCAAGTGGGCGGCCGAGGCCGGCATGACCCCGCAGGCAACCCTTTGCATCACCAACTCCCCCATACACACGGTTGAGTATTACAGTGCCATCGCAGACCGGCTGATTGACGCCGGAACCCCCGAGATATGTCTCAAGGACATGGCCGGCATCGGCCAGCCCGCCATGCTTGGCGCCTTGACCAAGGCCATCAAGACCAAGCACCCCGACATCATCGTGCAGTACCACGGCCACTCGGGCCCCGGCCTGTCCATGGCCAGCATCCTTGAGGTGTGCAACAATGGCGCCGACATCATCGACACCGCCATCGAGCCGCTGGCTTGGGGCAAGGTTCACCCCGACATCATCTCAGTCCAGAGCATGCTGCGGCACGAGGGCTTCGAGGTAGCCGACATCAACATGGCCGCCTATATGCGCGCCCGCTCCCTCACCCAGGAGTTTATCGACGAGTGGCTGGGCTACTTTATCAACCCCCAGAACAGGCTCATGTCCTCCCTGCTGCTCGGCTGCGGTCTGCCCGGCGGCATGATGGGGTCGATGATGAGCGACCTCGGCGGCATTCACGCCGTGATTAACAAGCTCAGGGTGAAGAAGGGCGAGCCCGAGCTGAACATTGACGACATGCTTGTCAAGCTGTTCGACGAGGTGGCCTATGTGTGGCCGCGTGTCGGCTATCCTCCACTGGTAACCCCGTTCTCGCAGTATGTCAAGAACATAGCCTTGATGAACCTTCTCACCCTTGAGCAGGGCAAGGGCCGCTTCGTGATGATGGACGACTCCATGTGGGGCATGATTCTGGGCAAGAGTGGCAAGGTGCCCGGCAAGATTGACCCCGTGCTGGTTGAGCTGGCCAAGAAGCAGGGCCGCGAGTTTACCGATGTCGACCCCCACACGCTGCTGTCCAATGCCCTTGACGGTTTCCGCAAGGAGATGGCCGAGAACCACTGGGATTGCGGAAAGGATGACGAAGAGCTCTTTGAGCTGGCCATGCACCCCGAGCAGTACCGCAACTACAAGAGCGGGCAGGCCAAGAAGAACTTCCTGGCCGACCTCCAGAAGGCTAAGGATGCCAGACTGGGCAGCCAGCTCACGCCCGAGCAGCTCTCAGCGTTCAAGCACGCCAAGGCCGACGCCATTACCGCCCCTGTTGCCGGACAGGTTTACTACCAGTTCAGTGGCGAGGGCGAGTGCGCCCCCTGCCTCGAGCCTTTTGTCGGCCAGGTGTACAAGGAGGGCGACACCTTCTGCTACATCCAGGCCCCCTGGGGCGAGATTGTGCCCATCAAGGCTGCGCTGGGCGGCAAGCTTGTCGAGGTGGCAGCCAGGCAGGGATCCAAGGTGCGCCGTGGCGACAACCTTGGCTGGATTGAGCGTGAAGCCTGAATGTCATGGACTATCAAGCGATATTAGACCAGTATTACCCCGAGGACAACAAGCTGCGCCGCCTGCTTCTCAGGCACAGCAGAGACGTTGCCGAAAGGGCACTCTCCATTGTGCGCCGGCATCCCGAGTTGGGTGCCGACGCACAGTTTGTCAAAGAGGGAGCCATGCTCCATGACATCGGTATCTTTCTGACCGACGCTCCGCGCATCTACTGCCACGGCACCCACCCCTATATCTGTCATGGCATTCTGGGCGCCGGCCTGTTGCGCAAGGCTGGGTATGAGCGCCACGCCCGGGTTTGCGAGCGCCACACAGGCAGCGGCATTACCAAGGCCGACATCGAGCGGCAGCAGCTTCCCCTGCCACACCGCGATTTTCTGCCCGAAACCATCGAGGAGAAAATCATCTGTTACGCCGACAAGTTTTTCTCCAAGTCCCATCCCGACCGTGTCCGCACGGTCGAACAGGCGGCCGCCAGCCTGCTGAAGTTTGGCAATGACGGCGAGGCGCGCTTTCGCCAGTGGGCCTCAATGTTCGAATAACCCCCACGCAGCCAGGGGATCGCGTTAGTGTTAAATAATCGAAAGCCACCTGTTATTAGCCGTTTTATCCGTAATTTTGCAGCCGTGAGAAAAAATACATTGCTGTTTTTAATGCTTTTCGTCCTCGCTTTCGTGACGGCGGCGGTGCCTTCTGCGCTTGTCAGAAAGCAGTTGGGGGGTGAGGCAGTGGACGATTCTCTCACACACAAGGGCGACTCCCTCGCACGCAAGGGCCACAGCGTGCCGCCCGACAGCGCTGACTTGCACGCTGTCAAGGCCGGCGCCGCTCTGCCAGACTCCCTGTCCGCCCCAGCCCTGCCGCAGGGACCCGACACCACCAAGATGGACTCCTTGCAGCTGGCCATCTATCATCACAACAAAGCCATTGACGACTCCCTGGCCCTCGACAGCGCCAACCGCAAGCGCAAAAACGGCATTGACGCGCCGGTGACCTATTCGGCCAACGACTCGCTCACCTACGAGGCCGGCACCGGACTGGCCCACCTTTACGGCGACTCCCACGTGACTTACGAGGACATGGACCTGAAGAGCGACAAAATCTACATGTGCCTTGACAGCAGCCTGGTCCACGCCACCGGGTCGGCCGACTCCCTCGGTCAGAAGTTTGGCACGCCGGTGGTCAAGATGGGCAGCGACACCTACGAGAGTGACACCATGGCCTTTAACTTCAAGACCAAGAAGGGCTTCATCCAATACGTCTACACCCAGCAGCAGGACGGCTACCTGTCAAGCGAGCTGTCCAAGCGAAATTCCAACGGCGAGCTGTTCCTGCAGCATGGACGCTACACCACCTGCGACCGCGCCCATCCCGATTTCTACATTGCCATGTCAAGGGCCAAGGTGCGTCCCGGCAAGGACGTGGTGTTCGGGCCGTCCTATCTCGTGGTGGCCGACGTTCCCCTGCCCTTCGCCATCCCCTACGGCTTCTTTCCCTTCTCCAAGAGTTACAGCAGCGGTTTCATCATGCCCACCTATGGCGACGAGACCGAGCGCGGCTTCTACCTGCGCGACGGCGGCTACTATTTTGCCCTTAGCGACAAGATGGATCTCAAGCTGATTGGCGAAATCTACACCAAGGGCTCGTGGGGACTGTCCGCTGCGTCCAACTACCGCACCCGTTACAAGTACAGCGGCAGCTTCTTCGCCAGTTACCAGAACACCATCAACGGCGAGAAGAACATGCCCGACTACGCCAAGCAGACCAGTTTCAAGATCCAGTGGAGCCACCGCCAGGACACCAAGGCCAACCCCTACCGCAACATATCCGCCAGTGTCAACTTTGCCACCAGCAGCTATGAGCGCAACAACCTGACAAGCATGTACAACCCCCAGAGCTACACGCAGAGCACCAGGACTTCGTCAGTGAGCATGAGCAACACCTTCTCCAGCATCGGCATGACCCTGAGCACCACGATGAACCTCAACCAGAACATGCGCGACTCGACCATTGCCCTGACCCTGCCCGACCTCAACATCTCCATCAGCCGCTTCTATCCGTTCAAGCGCAAGAGCATGGTGGGCAAGGAACGGTGGTACGAGAAAATCTCCATGAGCTACACCGGGCACCTGAGCAACTCCATCAGCACCAAGGAGGACAAGCTCTTGCACTCCAGCCTGTCGCGCGACTGGCGCAACGGCATGCAGCACAGCATCCCCATAAGCGGCAACTTCACCCTGTTCAACTACCTGAACATCAATCCCTCGTTCAACTTTACCGACCGTATGTACACCAACAAGGTGAACCGCTCGTGGGACGAGGCGAACCAGCGCGAGGTCACCGACACCATCGACGGCTTTTACAACATCTACAACTGGAACCTCAGCGTGAGCGCCTCGACCAAGCTCTACGGCATGTATGTGCCCTGGCGCAAGCTCTTTGGCGACAGGATAGTGGCCATCCGCCACGTCTTCACCCCGCAGGTGAGCTTCAGCTACGCGCCTGATTTCAGCGCCAGCCGCTACGGCTATTATGACACCTACCAGAAGACCGATGCCAATGGCAACGTGTCGCTGGTGCAATACTCGCCCTATTCCAACGGCCTTTTCGGCGTGCCGGGCAGGGGCAAGACCGGCAGCATGTCGGTGGACATCTCGAACAATGTGGAGATGAAGTGGCGCACGGCCGGCGACTCGCTCAAGAAAGTCAGCCTCATTGACGAGCTGGGCGCCAGCATGTCCTACAACTTCGCCTCTGACATCCGCCCCTGGAGCGACCTCAACACCCGTCTGCGCCTGAAGCTCTCCAAGAGCTACACCCTCAACATCAACGCCACCTTCGCCACCTACGCCTACGAGCTCGACGAGAATGGCAACCCGCGCGTGAGCGACCATGTCACCCGCTACAGCCAGGGCAAGTTCGGCCGTTTCCAGGGCATGTCGCAAAACCTGTCCTACACGCTGGACAACGGCAAGGTGATGAACTTCATCAGGTGGCTCCGCGGCGAGCGTCCGGCGAAGCACAGCGACAGCGGTGCCAATGACACCGGCAGCGAGGACGACGAGTATGAGCGCGAGACCAACGAGGACGACACCATGAAGAATGGCCGGCGCGGCGCCCGCAAGGAGAATGCCGGCAAGGCCGAGACCGACGATGACGGCTACCTGACCTTCAGCATACCCTGGTCGCTCAGCTTCGGCTATGGCATCACCATGCGCGAGAACACCGGCGGCAAGTTCAACTACAGCAGCATGACCTATCCCTACAAGTTCACCCAGACGCTCAACTTCAGCGGCAACGTGCGCATCAGCGACGGGTGGAACATCAGCTTCTCCTCGGGCTATGACTTTGAGAACAGGAAGATTTCCATGACGACAGCCTCGCTTGGGCGCGACCTCCATTGCTTCAACATGTCGTGCTCGGTGGTGCTCTCGCCCTATACCAGCTATAATTTCTCTTTCCGCTGCAACGCGGCCACCCTGACCGACGCATTGAAATACGACAAGCGAAGCAGTTATAGCAACGCCGTGCAGTGGTACTAATCAGTACGCCCTATGTCCGAACTTCCCGAGTTGGTCAAAGACCTCGCCCTGATTCTGGTGGTTGCCGGAATCGTGACCCTGCTGTTCCGTCGGCTCAAGCAGCCGTTAGTGTTAGGCTATATCGTGGCCGGCTTTCTGGTCAGTCCCCACATGCCCTACCTCATGTCGGTGGTCGACAGGGCCGACGTGCAGACCTGGGCCGACATCGGTGTCATCTTCCTGCTCTTCTCCCTTGGGCTTGACTTCTCTTTCAAGAAGATAGTCCGCATGGGGGCCGCGCCGGTCATCGCCGCCTGTACCATCATCTTCTGCATGATGATGCTTGGTGTCACTGTGGGCCACCTCTTCGGCTGGTCGCGGATGGACTGCATCTTCCTGGCCGGCATGCTGGCCATGAGCTCCACCACCATCATCTACAAGGCCTTCGGCGACATGGGGCTTCGCCAGCAGCGTTTCGCCTCGCTGGTGATGAGCGTGCTCATCCTTGAGGATGTGCTTGCCATCGTGATGATGGTCATGCTGTCTGCCGTGGCCCGTGGCAGCAGCCCCGACGGCGGCCAGATGCTGGAGAGCGTGCTCCGCATCGGCTTCTTCCTCATCCTGTGGTTTGTTGTGGGCATCTTCCTCGTCCCGGCCTTCCTGCGCCGCGTGCGCCACCTCATTACCGACGAGGTGCTGCTGGTGGTCAGCCTGGGCCTGTGCTGCCTGATGGCCGTCATCTCGACCAAGGTCGGCTTCAGCAGCGCCTTCGGCGCCTTCGTGATGGGCAGCATCCTTGCCGAGACCGTTGAGGCCGACAAGATCATCCGCCTCGTTGAGCCGGTGAAAAACCTCTTTGGCGCCATCTTCTTCGTGTCGGTCGGCATGCTTGTCGACCCGCAGGTGCTGGTGTCCTACGCCATCCCCATCGTCTGCCTTGTGCTCACCATCCTTTTGGGGCAGGCCGTGCTGGGGTCGTTTGGCTACCTGCTCAGCGGACAGTCGCTCAAAACCGCCATGCGGTGCGGCTTCTCCATGGCCCAGATAGGCGAGTTTGCCTTTATCATCGCCTCGCTCGGCCTGTCGCTCGGCGTGGTCAGCCAGTTTCTCTATCCCGTGGTAGTGGCCGTGTCGGTCATCACCACCTTTCTCACCCCCTACATGATTCGGTTCTCCGGCCCCTGCTACGCCTTCTTGGAGCGCCATCTCCCCAAGGCGTGGATTGTGGCGCTCAACCACATCACCCTCAGCCACCCCCAGGCGGCGGGCGCCTCGGGCAACTGGCACCAGCTGCTGGTCCAGATGCTGCGCAACACCGTGGTCTATTCCATCCTCTCGGTTGCCGTCATCATGCTCATGTTCACCTTCTTCCTGCCGTTTGTGCGCCACCTGCTGCCCGGCTGGCAGCTCCACTGGTGGGCCAACGCCATCTGCGGCATCCTCACCGTGCTGCTCATCTCGCCGTTCCTGCGGGCCATGGTGGTGAAGAAGAACCACAGCCCCGAGTTTCAGGCACTGTGGGCCGAGAGCCGTCTCAACCACCTTCCCCTGCTGTTCACCATCCTTGTGCGCGTGGCCATTGCCTGTATGTTCATCTTCTACATCGCCAACTACCTCAGCCGGTTCAGCAATGCGCTCATTGTCACTATGGCCCTGGCCCTGGTCATCCTCATGGTGCTCTCGCGCCAGCTGAAGCACAGCAGCATCCGCCTGGAGCGCCTGTTCATCCAGAATCTCCGCTCGCGCGACATCGAAGCCGAGGTTGCCGGCCGCCGCCGGCCGCTCTACGAGGGCCACCTGCTTGACCGCGATGTCCATATTGCCGATGTCGATGTGCCCGCCGCCTCGCTCTGGGCCGGCCACACGCTTGCCCAGCTGGCCCTGCGCAACCGTTTCGGCATTCATGTGAGCAGCATTCTCCGTGCCGGCCGGCGCATCAACATTCCCGATGGCGGCCAGATGCTGTTTCCCGGCGACCGCCTCCAGGTGATTGGCAGTGACGAACAGCTCACGCAGCTGAGCGCCGCGCTCGGGCACGACGTGTTCTCGGACGACCTCGACATTGAGAAGCGCGAGATGAAGCTCCGCCAGATGGTGATAACGGGCAACAGCGCCTTTGTGGGCAAGACCCTGCCCGAGAGTGGCATCCGCAGCCGCTACAACTGCATGGTCATCGGCCTGGAGGAGGGCAAGGAAAACCTTTCGCCCATTGACCCGCAGCGCAAGTTCCAGAAGGGCGACATCATCTGGGTGGTGGGCGAGGAGGACTCGCTCTCGCGGATGACAGACCAGCTGTGACAGACCTGAACTTGCTGCCGAACGGTCGCTTCCGGCTTGCCATTCGGCCTGTGTTGCAGCGCGAAACGCACCGTTCTGCCGCGCAATTCGGCCCATATCGCAGCGCGAGACGCACCGTTTCGCGCTGTGAAATGGGCCGTTCCGCGAGGGCCTGTCGCGGTGAGCCGCCATCCATAGCCCTGACGTGACATACAAAAAGAGCGCGTGCCGGAGAAATCCGGCACGCGCTCGTGTTTTTCCACAGGGCGGGTCAGTCGTTGAAACTGGCTGTCAGCTCGCAGATTTTCACAATCACCTGCATCGCCTTCTCCATCGACTGGATGCTCACAAACTCGTAGGGGCCGTGAAAGTTCACGCCGCCGGCGAAGATATTAGGGCAGGGCAGCCCCTTGAACGACAGCTGGGCGCCGTCCGTGCCGCCGCGGATGGGCTTCACCCTCGCGGTCACCCCCGACTCCTGCATGGCTTTCACCACAAGGTCGATCACGTGCATCTGCGGGTCAATCTTCTCCTTCATGTTATAGTACTGGTCGCTCACCTCGGCCGTCACCGTGCCCTCGCCATACTTGGCGTTCATCCGTTTCACACAGTCCTTCACAAAGTTCTTCCTGTCCTCAAACCTGTCGCGGTCGTGGTCGCGGATGATATACGTCAGCGTGGCGCTCTCGGTGCAGGCCTTGATGCCTGTCAGGTGGTAGAACCCCTCATAGCCCTCGGTGGTTTCGGGGGTCTCGTCGGCCGGCAGCATGGAGGCAAACTCGACCGCCAGGCGGCCGGCGTTCACCATCTTTCCCTTGGCATAGCCCGGGTGAACGCTCACACCCTTGATGCTCACCTTGGCCGAGGCCGCGTTGAAATTCTCAAACTCCAGCTCGCCAATGTCGCCGCCGTCCATCGTGTAGGCCCACTCGCAGCCAAACTTCTCCACGTCAAAGTGGCGCGCGCCCATGCCAATCTCCTCGTCGGGGTTGAACGCCACGCGGATGTCGCCGTGCTTGATCTCCTTGTGGTCGCGCAGGTAGCACATGGCCTGCACAATCTCAGCGATGCCGGCCTTGTCGTCTGCGCCGAGCAGGGTGTGGCCGTCGGTAACGATGAGGTCCTCGCCCACGTGGCTGAGCAGCTCCGGGAATTTCTTCGGACTCGACACAATGCCCTCTGACAGCAGGATGTCGCCGCCGTCGTAGTGGCTCACAATGCGCGCCTTGATGTTGGCGCCGCTGCAGTCGGGGCTGGTGTCGTAGTGGGAGATGAAGCCGATGGTGGGCACCTCGCCCTTGGCGTTCCCCCTCAGGGTGGCATAGACATAGCCCATGCTGTCCATCTCCACATCGTCGAGCCCCTCGCGCTCAAGTTCCTTTTTCAGATATTCGGCAAACACCAGCTGCTTCGGTGTGCTGGGCACACTGTCGCTCTCCTCTGACGACTGCGTGTCGAATTTGGTGTAGTTCAAGAATCTTTCTGTAATATCCATATCTCAGACATTTGATTGGTTTGACCGCAAAATTAGCATAAATCTTGGTGATTGCCAAACAATTCAGCCGTTTTTCATTTGCGTTGTCGCCAGACTGGCACCCCGGTGGAAGAACATTTATAAACTTTATCAATATGCAGATTATGACAAGAAACAAGAAAGCATCAGTGTCGTTGGTTACATTCATGAACCGTATTGTCGCACAGCTGGAGCAAGACGGACGCCGCCGCACCGCGCAGCACTACCGGGCGGCTCTCAACAGTTTTATGCGGTATCGCGGCGGCCGTGACCTGGCACTCGGTGACATGGATGCCGACCTCGTGCAGTCCTACGAGGCCTATCTGAAGAACGTGGCCAAAGTGTGCCTGAACACCAGCTCTTTCTATCTCCGCGTGCTCCGTGCCACTTACAACAGGGCTGCCGGCAGGGGCTTGGTCACCAAGGGGCAAAACCCTTTCAGAAATGTCTATACAGGTGTCGCCCGGACACGCAAGCGGGCCATCCCCGCCGAGTCGGTGAGCCTCATCAGGCATCCGGACACGGCCAAGGCCCTCACCCCCGGGCAAGAGCTGGCAAGAGACACGTTTCTGATGTGCTTCTATCTCCGGGGCATCTCGTTCATTGACTTGGCGCACCTCCGCAAGTCCGACCTCCGCGACGGCTACCTCCATTACACGCGGAGCAAGACGGGCCAGCGCCTGTCCGTGCGCTGGGAGCGGGAGATGCAAGAGATTGTTGACAAGTATCAAGCCCAAACAGCGTCGTCGCCTTATCTCCTTACTTTTCTTGCAAGCCGTGCCGTTCATGGCAAGCCAAAGGGCAGGGCGCGCGAGGAGGCGCGCCTCTACCACAACGCCGAGGCACGCATTGCCTATCACCTCAAGAAGCTCGGCGCGAGGTTGGGCATCAAGGGACGGCTGACCCTCTATGTCGCGCGCCATACATGGGCAACGGCAGCTCGAGACCACCATGTCCCGGTCTCGGTCATCAGCGAGGCATTAGGGCACAATTCCGAGGCCACCACGCAGATATACCTCCGTTCTATCCAAAGCTCCGAGGTGGATGAAGCCAACGCCCTGTTGCTTGCAGTTATATGAAGAAATCAAAAGGAATATGGAAGACAGGACCCGTTTGCCCCAGCGCTCTGTATCTCTACGTAAGAGATACAGAAATTTGGCACAAAAATACGCAAAATGACAGAGATAAGAGAATTGCGATTGTTAAAAATTTAACGGTGTGTAACAAAACCCCACAATTATTTGGCCATTGACATGGAAAGTTCTCTTTACTGCGCCGATTATCTGTGGGTTATTGGCGCTTCTGTATCTCTTACGTAGAGATTCAGAAGAAGGGAATGATTTTGGGAAGGATTTGCGGAAGAAAAAGCGGTTAAGCGAGCGCAACGCGAACTTGTTGTCTTGTTGCCTGGCGTGGCGTCTTTTTGAAAAAAGAATCGGACAGCTAATCATTCCGAGGGTTGCAGACTATCACGCTCTTGGGTCAGGAGCACGTCTGTGATTAGAGGCTTCCAATTGCGGAAACAGACTAACCAACCCTTTCTTGCCAAGTGTTATGGCGCGAGAACGCATGACGCGGGGGAATGAGAACTGTGTCCAGACCCATACAACCAAAATGAGCAAAAGCCATGCCCGACAATGAAAAGAATTGGTATGCTTTCAAAATATTCTTTGGACGGGGGGAACCTGTAAAAGCCTATTTTGTCGCAAAGAATATAGAGCACATTTATGATGTGGCAAGACCCTGTTTCGACAAAAGGGACAGCAGAAGAAAATTTAAGGAGGTTCCCATTGCGCCGAGCCTTATATTCTTTCTTTCCACAAGGAGAGAGGCAGAGGAAATCGAACGGAAGTTCCTCAACAAGGTGATGCTCTACAGGAACACAAATGCCGAGAACATGAGGACACCCTCAATAATATCGGAGCGCGAGATAAACATCTTTAGGATTGTCGCCACATCGGGTGTCGAGGGGCTTGATTTTTACGATGACTACAACCCCAAGTTCACCCGGGGAGACAGGTTCAGAGTGATTGAAGGCCCCTTCAAGGGTGCCGAGGGCTATGTCGTCCGCATCAAGAAGGACCACAAGCTCTATGTGAGCATCAAGGGACTGTGTGCTGTGACGACAGGGTATATCCCCAAGGCTTTCTTGCAGAAGATACAATAAAGATAACATTACATTTGCAATGTCAATCCAAACGTCAGATAACAACAAGCGTATAGCGAAGAATACTTTGCTGTTGTACTTTAGAATGCTCATTATGATGGGCATAAACTTGTACACATCGCGGGTAGTCTTGGATGTGTTAGGGGCTTCCGATTTTGGACTTTACAACGTTGTAGGCGGATTTGTAACGATGTTCACTCTAATTAGTGGCGCTATGACCACTGCATCACAAAGATTTCTTTCATTTGAGATTGGAAAAGGAGACGCAGGGGATATTCAATCCTTATTCAGTACAGCTGTGCTGATTCATGTGTTTCTTGCAATGATTATTTTTGTGTTGGGAGAGACGTTAGGCGTATGGTTTGTTAACTCATACATGAATTTCCCACAGGACAGGTATGTTGCTGCGAATTGGGTCTTTCAGTTTTCGTTAGTTACATTTATCGTCAACGTCTTGAGTGTTCCGTATAACGCAGCACTAATTGCATATGAAAGAATGTCAGCTTTTGCCTATGTCAGTATTTTAGAGGCTGGTTTGAAACTGGTAACCGTCTTTCTTTTAGTGGTATCACCATTTGACAAGCTTATTTTTTATGCCGCTCTCTTAGCTTTCATTGCCATCGCCATAAGGATTATTTATGGAGTGTATTGTTATCGGAATTTCAAAGACTGCTCTTGCAATTGGAAATGGAACAAGGAACAAAGGGCAAAAATGTTGTCGTTTGTCAGTTGGAATATGATTGGCAGCTTGGCTGGAGTTATGAAAGAGCAGGGTGTCAATGTTTTGTTGAATATATTTTTTGGAACAACAGTGAATGCAGCAAAGGGGATAGCTTCACAAGTGAATACAGCAATGAATGGATTTGTGGCTAATTTTCAGTTAGCAATGAATCCTCAGATTGTTAAGTCGTATGCGTCTCATGAATTTGAAGATATGTATAAGATAGTTTTCAGAGGAAGTAAGTTCTCTTTTTTTATGATTTATGCCCTTTCGTTACCGGTAATTTTAGAAGCACCTTTTATTTTAGGGGTCTGGCTGAGGACAGTTCCAGAACACACTGTTACATTCCTACGGATTATTCTGATGACAGCGATGGTTTCTTCCTTGTCTGGCACATTGATAACGTCAATGCATGCCTCTGGAAAAGTGCGCGATTACCAAATAACTGTTGGGGGATTGTCTTTATTGGTCTTGCCCATATCGTACTTGTTTCTGAAGTTGGGCTACCCTGCAACATCCGCATTAATGGTAATCTTTATGGTGGAGGTGGCATGTCATTTTGTACGCCTATATATGCTGAAAAGGTCAATAGGGTTTCCAATGGGAAAATATGTTAGAGTGGTGTCCTTGCGATGTTTGTTGGTTGTGTCAGTGTCTGTTGTTTTGCCTTTTCTTGTGTGTGCTAAATTAGATAATTCTTTTGTTTCTTTTCTTGTAACGTCAGCTGTTTCTCTATTGTCGGTTTTGGCATGTGAATATTTCTTTGGCTTAGATAAAAAAGAAAGAAATGTGGTTGTAAACAAAATAATAAAAAGATTCAAATGAGCAATGTATCTGCAATACATAATTGCTATGGCTGTGGTGTCTGTGCCACGGCTTGTGGAAGGAAAATAATAGAAATCAGTCTGAATGAGGATGGATTCTACGAACCACACATTACAGACGAGAGCAAATGCACCCATTGCGGAATATGCACAGAGGTTTGCGCTTACCTTCATGACGAATTGTCCTTGCAGAACCCGGAAATCCATCCTTACGCTGCATGGAGCAAAGACCATTTGGTGAGAAGGAAATGTTCCTCCGGTGGAGCTGGATTTGAAATTGGTAGGTATCTGTTAGGCCAAGGCTATAAGGTTTGTGGTGTTCGATATGATGCCGAAAAGAACAGAGCCGAGCATTATATAGCCACCACGGTCGAGGAGTTGATTCCGAGCGCAGGAAGCAAGTATATCCAGAGCTATACTGTTGATGGCTTCAAGGCAATCAACAGGAAGGAAAGATACTTGGTTACAGGCACACCTTGCCAGATAGACTCTTTCCGCCGATATATTCAGAAGTTCCGTTGTGAAGACAACTTTGTGCTGCTTGATTTCTTTTGCCATGGCGTCCCCTCCATGTTGGTTTGGAAGAAATACACAGAATGGGCTGAGAAGCAAGTGGGCAAAATCACATACGCCTCGTGGCGCAACAAGTGGACTGGCTGGCATGATTCCTGGGCCATGGGAATAGACGGTGAGGAGCATGGCGAGAAGATAAATTGGCATGATTCTTACGATATGTTAATAAGGGAAAAAAAAAGTTTCGTAGAAAGCCGATTGTCGCAAGGCGACATGTTCTATGCGCTTTTCCTCGGCGATTGCTGCCTTGGAAAGCAATGCTATGACCATTGTAAGTACAAGTACAATCAATCCTCCGCCGACATCCGCATTGGTGATTTGTGGGGCAATACCTACAAGGATAATGAAGACGGTGTGAGCGCAGCCGTGGCTTTCACAGAGAAAGGCAATGAGATACTGAAGAAATGTAACTGCGTGCTGGTGAAGCATACATTTGATGTTGTGGCTGAGGGACAACAGAAAAAATGTGCTAAGTGCAACTGTTTCATAAAGGGATGTGTTATGATATTATTGAAATCTGACAACTTGAAAATGGCTTATAAAATAGCCTCTTGCAGAAACAAACTTAGACATTTGACAAACAGGTTGTGTCACCCTATGCGAAGCATGAGAAATTTTCAGAAGAAAATCAAAAGTAAAAGAAAATGAATGTACTTATTGTCAACTTCTTCTTATATTTTGGATACTTTTTATATAGTTTCAGAAAGAACCACTACTTAACAGTCCATAATGCAATTTCTTTATGGTTCTCGATTGTGGCATTTATGGGGGTTGTGTCTGTTCATACAAAAATATATCAAGCGGTTTTTGGGAATATACACATTGATGATATTACTCCTTATCTATATTGTTTTTTGTCTTTTTTGTTTTTGGTTTATCCCCTTCGTAAACTTAATTTCAAAAAAGTTGTTATAGAAAACATAGAGAAGGTTGATGCCCAACAATTTCGCAATGTAAGTTATGCGCCACTAATAATCTTATTGGTTTATATCGTTGTTATGATACCAGATGTTATTCTCTGCTTGTCAATGAGCGATATCAGTGATGTTTATAATGAACAGCGAAGAGAAGGTGTGGATTTGTTTAACCACAGTGGATTTGTTGATAAGGTATTTTGGATAGGAAGAAAATGTTACAATTGGTTCTGGGCCATATTTGCTTTTTATTCCATATATATGATCAATAACAACAGAGTCAAATACAAGAAATATTACATCCTTCTTTTTATGGTTTCTGTAATACCGTATTTTTTGCGTACAATATCAACTGGTGGGCGTGGAGGCTTTGTGTTCTTTCCCATACAGATTGCACTTGTCTTATTGCCTTTATGGAGTTATCTGACTAATAAGACAAAACTATCCATTGCCAAGTATTCATTAATAGCTATAGGTGTCTTTTCTGTATATGTTGCACTGATGACAATTGCACGTGTTTCTGACAGCCAGTCAGAAACACCGTTAACAAGTATCATCAGGTATTTTGGAGAGCCATACCCAAACTTGGGGAATAATCTTTATGGGCATGTCAAAAATTACTTGATGGGGCGGAGAATGTATCCTGAACTGTTCGGTTTCGATAACAGTGGTAAAACACAATACGAACTCTTCTCCAACTGGAATAGTTATTGTGGGGTTGCAACTTTAAACTATAAGACCATTTTTGGCGATTTTTACATTGAGTTTGGGACTGCAATCTCTTTGATGGTGATATTTCTTATTGGATTCATGATGAACCTCTATTTAAAGAAAGGTAAGTTGTACTTCCATCAAATTCCTTTGTATGCTTATTACATGACAGTATGCAGTACAGCACCGCTATGGTTCAATCAAAGGAATACAGGCGATTTGTTCGTGGTGTTACAATTGTTTTTAGTTTCATATATAATTAAAAGATTCTTATACATAAAAGATTTATGAAGATAGCCATTTTAACGATTCATAGAATTACTAATTACGGAAGTGCATTACAAACTTATGCCCTGCAGGATTTTATAGAAAAGAATATAAAAGATTCAGATTGTACTATTCTTGATTACAGATTCCCTAATTCATACCATTGGAAAGAAAGATATAGAAGAATGTCTTTTCTGAAAAAGTACAGAAACAAGCTTCACAGAATAAGGGAGTCTTTATCATATAGCACAGTGGTGCGAAAAACTAGGTTTAAGAGGTTTTGGCATGAATATTTGCATTTGTCTCAACCATACAATTCGCAAAAAAGTATTTTAGGGCTGAATCCGAGAGACTATGACATCTATATATTAGGTAGTGATCAAGTTTGGAATACAAAAACACTTTGTGGAGACAGTATATTCCTATTCTCTTATTTGTCTGAACATGAAAAGTGTTTCAGCTACGCCTCCTCTTTTGGACAGACCAGCCTACCTGAAGGGTATGCTTCTTTGTTTAAAAAAGAATTGTCTAAGTTCCGAGCTATTGGTGTAAGAGAAGAAAAGGCCGTGGATATCTTGACCTCTCTTGGGTATAAGGATAAAACTAAGTTGGTTTGCGATCCAACCTTGCTGTTAGATGCCATGGGGTATTGTTGTATAGCGAAAAAAAGTAGCTGTAAAATTGATGAGGATTATATTTTAGTTTATTGTTTAGACTACGCGTTCTGTCCATATCCTGCAATTAAAAATGTCATAAGTGTGTTGCAAAAGAAATATAACCATAAAGTTGTGTTTATTGGAAAGGAAGTAAGTGGAATATATCATAATACAACAATCTTGAACGCTATTGGACCATGTGAGTTTGTTTACCTGTTTAGAAATGCGAAAATCGTAGTGACAAGTTCTTTTCATGGAACCGCTTTTTCTATAATAAACAGGAAACCGTTTGTTTCCATTGCACCGCGAGAAGGAGATAGTCGCATTAGTGATTTTCTTACTCATATAGGGTTAAAAGGAAACTTGATTTATAATGATCAGAATGATTTTGACATTAAAGAGAACCCATATACAAATGAGGTTGAATTAAAAATTACTACTTACATAAATGATTCTCGGAATTTTCTTGTTTCTAATATAAATAAACTAAGAAATGAAAAAATATAATTGTCCAAAGGTTTCTATATTGGTACCGATTTATGGTGTAGAGAATTTCATTGAGAAATGTGCGGAGAGTTTATTGCAACAGTCATATGGCAATTTGGAATATATTTTTGTGGATGATTGTACGCAGGATAGAAGTTTGGATGTGTTGCATTCCGTTTTGCAGAAGTATCCAGAAAGGAGGGATCAAGTTAAAATAATCAAGCATGAACATAACAAGGGACTCGCCGCGGCAAGAAATACAGCAGTTGCTGCTGCGCATGGTTCGTTTTTGATGCATGTGGATAGCGATGACTGGTTGGAGAAAAATACAATTGAAAAATGTGTGGCTATACAGCAAGAGAATGATGCTGATATAGTATCTTTTGGATGTTGGAGAGAGTATAGGGATAAAACGATAGTACAGTGTCCACCAAAGTTTTCTTCTTCTAAAGACCTGTGCTTGTCTTTGATAAAAAAGAAGTGGGGGAAACAAAATGTAAATGTTGGTATATGGGGAAGATTAGTTAGAAAGACCTTGTATACAGATAATAACATTGAGGTTGAGGAAGGTGTAAATATGGCGGAAGATTACCAAGTTATAACTAAACTTGCGTATTATGCAAGTTCTATTTCTGTGTTGGATGAACCTTTGCTGCATTATAATCTTCAAAATTCAAATTCATACGTTAATAGCATTTCCTTAGAATCAGCTAGACAGTCTGAAAGAAGTTTCCAAATAGTATATGATTTTTTTTCAAATAAAGGAACAGAATATTTGGAAGCTGTTAATGTTGGCTTGTCCTTTCATTTGATAAGAATGGCTATAGATGGAATAGCTAATGGGTTTGGTCATAATTTTTATTATACTCTTCAACAGCGTTGGCGACAGATTCCACCTCAAGTTAAAAAGCAAATACCATTGAAAAGGCGTATAGTTTTAGTAAATTATCATTTTGCTTTAGTTTATATCAAATGCGTAAGAGCATTATTTAAATTAGGAAGGAATAAGTAACCATGCCCAATAATATAACATATACAGTCGATAATCTTCTTTGTACAGGTTGTGGTATCTGTGAGGATGTATGCCCAAAACAGGCAATATCCATTAATCGCATTAATGGTGAACATCGTCCTGCACTTGATAACTCCTTATGTTTAGGAGATAAATGTGGGCGTTGTCTAAAAGCGTGTCCTGGGGTTGGTGTTGATCTTATTGGCATTGCTAGGGAGCATTTTGAGGATGTTAGCGTCAAGGAAGATAAGTATATCGGTCGATATATTGGACTTCATACAGGCTATAGTTTGGACGGGGATATTCGCTATCATAGTGCCAGTGGCGGTATGGTTTCGCAATTTCTTTTTTTTCTGTTGGAGGAGAAAATCATTTATGGAGCTGTGGTTACAGGCTATGGCGAAGACCATGTTACACCGATGTCCTATATAGCAAGAACACCTGAAGAGGTAATCTGTGCTCGAAGTTCCAAGTATTGTCCTGTGGCTCTAAACAAGGTGGGTAATGAAATTGCTCGTTCGGAAGGAAAGTATGTGGTGGTGGGTACGCCTTGCCATATTCAAGGTTTTCGCAAACGTGCAGCCATTGATGGACGTTTTAGAGAGCGTGTGGCCGGTTATTTCTCCATCTATTGCTCTTCTGGTAGAACTTTCAATGGACAGGACTATCTTTTTAAACATTATGGGGTTAAGAAACGTGAAATCAAATACTTTGCATACCGTGACGAGGGTTGTCTTGGCAAGCTGACAATCCTGTATGGCGGCGTGGGTGGAGAATTCCCTTCACCTCGTGCTACAAAAGTGAGTACGAGGTGTAGGGAATCGGAATCTTTGAAAAAGATTTCAATTCCCTACACCTCGTACTATGGCCCGATGCTAAGAAGCTTTTTCAAACCACACCGCTGTCTGACTTGCATTGACCACTACGGAGAATTAGCTGATGTTTGCTTTGGTGACATCCACATTGCTCCCTACGATAAGGATGAAGTTGGTGTCAGTTCTTGGATTACTCGAAATAAGTATTGGGAGACACAATTTGTGAATGCTGCAAAGGAAGGATACATCAAAATGGAGGACGTGTCGGCAAAGGTGTTGAATGATAGTCAAGCTGCCATGCTTTATCCGAAAAAACGATGTGCGCAAGCGGTTGTCAATATCGATAAATTGATGGGGCGCAAGACACCAGTTTATGACAAGCCTTTTGATAAGCCAAGAGTGAAAGACTATGTTTCTGAGATAGTTTGCTTGGCACAGCAATTCGTCGGACGGAGAAAGTATTTGTGGTTTTTAATAGATTTCTTGAATAAAGGAAAATAACGATGATAGGACTTTGTCTGAAATATGAACAGATAAATTATGGAAGCAAGCTTCAGGCCCTTGCCACTCTTCGGGTGATGGAAGAACTGGGGCAAAAGTGTAAGGTTATCCATTATGGGAAAGCGGGATTGTGGTTTAAGATAAAATCCTTGCCTCGTTTTTTTGATGCAACTTTCCGGCAAGATAAGTTGGAAGACTGGAGTCGTAATCATGCTTATAAAAAGCATCCAGAGGTAGCACCTCTATTAGCACAAAGAAAGATACTCTTCAAAGAGTATGATGCCACATATTTTGACAAATACGAAATCTTTGGTGCATATTATTCGGACATACAGAATATCGCATCTAAGTTTGACGCTGTGATAACTTGCAGTGACCAACTTTGGTCTCCTGCTGGTCTCGGTACAAATTTCTATAACTTGATGTTTGTGCCGGATAGTGTAAAGAAGATTTCTTTCGCCTCCAGCTTTGGAGTTAGTCAGATTCCATGGTATCAAAAGAAAGCTACGGCAAAGTATCTTCGGAGAATTGATTATGTGAGTTGTCGTGAGAACAGAGGTGCTGAGATAGTCAAGGAACTTACAGGAAGGGATGTGCCTGTATTGATGGATCCTGTCTTTGCTTTTGACAAGGAACAATGGGGAAAACTTGTACCCGAAGAAAAGGTTTATGAGGAGCCATATATCTTCTGTTATTTTTTAGGCTCAAACGTGGCATACCGTGAGGCAGTAAAGAAGTTCGCTAAAGAAAAAGCTATGAAGATTGTCTTCTTGAAGTTCTTGGATCAATATGTAGAATATGATGAGACCTTTGGTGACATCATCCCATTTGACGTGAATCCGAACAAGTTCCTGAATATCCTTCGTGGAGCGGAGTACGTGTTTACTGACTCTTTCCATGGATGTGCATTTAGCATCCTTATGGAAAAGCAGTTTGTAATATTCAATAGGTATGCAGCAACCTCTGGCGCATCCAAAAATTCTCGTATTGATACTGTATGTGGCAATCTTGGTCTGAATGGCCGAAGGGTAACAGTAGGTTCTGATTTGGGAGAGGTAATGAGTGAGAGAATTGATTGGAAAGGTGTTGCTGAGAGAACTCAGGTGTATCGAAATAGGATGTGGGTGTATTTGAAAGAGGCTTTAGGGGTATAGGTGCTAACTCCGTTGTTACCAAAGTATTCTTGATTACGCAGTTGCTGTAGGAATTTATGCCAAGAATTTTGCACCACTATGTTATAAATAAAACTCAAATAACAATAACATAAGTTTTGTTTGGGTTGAAACAATTGATGTATGAATAAACCAGTGAAATGAAAATTTTATTAGCAAACAAATTCTATTACCGCCGAGGCGGTGATTGTATTTATATGCTCAATCTGGAGCAGTTGCTGAAGGCTCATGGGCATGAGGTGGCGGTGTTTGCCATGGATTATCCTGAAAATTTGGATACGCCATGGAAGAAATACTTCCCTCAGAACATGAGCAAGTTGATGGCTTTTACCAGACCTTTCGGGTCTCATGAGGTTAAGAGCAAGTTTAAGAAACTCTTGGATGACTTCCGACCTGATGTAGTGCATCTCAACAATGTGCACACACAACTCTCGCCAGTGATGGCGGAGCTGGCACACCAGCGGGGCATCAAGGTGGTGTGGACGCTACATGACTATAAGTTGCTCTGTCCCCGTTATGACTGCTTGAAGAATGGGAACACCATCTGCGAGACTTGCTTCCGTGGCGACAAGAAGGCGTGTTTGAACAATAAGTGCATGAAAGGCTCGAAGTTGGCTTCGTTCATTGGTTATAAAGAGGCGGTCGTTTGGAACCGTGAGCGGTTGGAGGCAAGTACGGATGTGTTCATCTGTCCGAGCCAGTTTATGGCCGACAAGATGGTGGAAGGGAAATTCTTGAAAGAGAAGATGCGGACACTCTGCAACTTCATCGATGTTGAGAAATGCAAATATGCTCCAACGGATGGCACCGATAACACAGATGGTTCTGTTTATCTTCCGAAAAAAGAGGATTACTATTGCTTCATCGGACGACTGAGCCATGAGAAGGGTGCGAAGACGTTGATAGAGGCTGCCAACCAGTTGCCTTACAAATTAGTGGTGATTGGTGGTGGCCAGCTGATGGACGATCTGAAAGCTACTGCCCATAGCA
>ERZ808286.671-NODE-671-length-21056-cov-5.659302_pt1 | contig 21056 bp, 17 predicted proteins | sample MGYA00521276_ERZ808286 | MGnify/ENA primary metagenome ERZ808286 (study PRJEB31516, sample SAMN03275607) | gut metagenome | biome: mammalia-associated habitat; material: feces | host: Papio cynocephalus | place: Kenya | collected 2012-08-01 ... | reverse complement strand
CAGCTATCAACAACTTGAACACCGTAATGCAGGCTGCTTCTCAGCAGATGTACCAAGGCGGTCAGCAGGCAGGTCCTCAGGGCGCACAGGGTGCTCAGGGCGGTCAGCAGGCACAGAATGGTGGCAATGGCGACCAGGATGTTCAGGACGCTGACTTCGAGGAGGTTAAGTAATATCTCCCGATAACGAGGAGCCTCAACAAAGCTCCTCTCTCTTGAAAAGAGAAGTTATTAAATTGATAATATAAGGTGAAAGCCCACAACTGACAAGGAAACGAATCGGTTGTGGGCTTTTTTGTAGACCTATATCTTATGAAGTTATTTTATCGTAAAGAATAAAACTCCTCGAGTAAAAAGTGATGTGCATCTAAGAAAATAGCTAAGATATTTATGATTTATTACACAAATCTTTTACTCGATATTCAGAGAAAAACCGTAACTTTGTGCACAATATGAAAATAATAGAATAAAACATATTATAATTATTAGTCACTTACGAGAAGGAAACAGGGTATGACAAAGAAAAGGCAAGGAAATAACATGAAGGTCTGCATTCCAGATGGAATAAAGGACACTCCATTGATGCGCATCAGCCTCCTACTGACGATGGGCATCATCACTGCCACCTACAGCTACGACTATCTCGGAACGGCACAATGGCTCTTGCTTGCCGGCATCAGCCTTGGCGCTGCCTTCATTACTAGGAAACTTATCTCCAGCCAATGCCTTTCGCTCTACCTCTGCATCTTCTTCCTGAGTTGCACGTTTACCGCCCATCAGATAGACAAGAGGCAACTTCCTACACAGTACATCACACAAGAAGAACTTTCCTCTTTCGACCGAACCATCCTCAGAATCGGTATGTTCAGGAAAGGCATCGAGCAGAAGATGAAAGACTTGCACATCGAAGAACAAGACTATGCCGTCGTATCGGCGATGGCACTTGGCGACAAGTCGGCACTGGACAAGGAAACCAAAGATAGCTATTCGATAGCAGGCACAAGCCACGTCCTTGCCGTAAGCGGATTGCACATCGGCATCATCTTCCAACTTTTCCTCCTCATGTTGAAAGGCAATCGAAATTCCTGGGCAGCCACAGTCCTATCCATCACAGCGATATGGGCATACGTGCTATTCATCGGGATGCCCAATAGCGCCATGCGTTCCGCCACTATGATTAGCATCTACTGTTTTGCCCTGTTGGCACGGCGGCAGGGGATTTCGCTCAACACACTTGCCTTCGCATACGTCATCATGCTGCTAATCAATCCGCAGAACCTCTACGACATCAGTTTTCAGATGTCATTCCTCGCCGTAGCTTCCATCCTCCTCTTTTATCCTCTACTCAACGGCCTGCTACACCCCCATCGGCGTATCACGAGATGGGGGTGGCAACTATTGTGTATGTCTGCCTCTGCCCAACTCGGCACCATGCCGCTCATCGTATATTACTTTGGCAGAATCTCTTGCTACTCGTTACTTACCAGTTTCATCGCCATCCCCTCAGCCACCCTTGTGCTTTACCTTTGTGCCTTGCTGCTTTTCCTGTCACCATTCACGCTGATCACATATATAGCAGGCTTCGCAGATACACTGATACAGTTTACAGCCAACATTCTTACAAGCGTCACCCAGTTCACCAACACGTTCTTTCGTCTCACATCCTTGTTGCCTGGTGCAAGCATCGAAGGGATAAGCATCAGCCTCCCGCTGCTATCCCTTCTGTATCTCGCCCTATTTGCCAGTTATCTACTAGTATGGAAACTGGGGTACATTTCCCAACGAGTAAATCATTACCATGCGCACACAGAATAAGTTAATTTTTCATAACAAGAAATAAGGCTTATTCTAAAAAAGCTTATCTTTGTACTAAAAATGCTGCAAGTAAATTTCTAAGACAATGGATTATACTCTATATAAATATTCGTTGGGCATAGCCTTGGTGCTGATGCTGTTCTTTGCCTTCTATTTTTTGCTGGCGAAGACTCCCGAAAAGCCCATCTTTGGCAACTACAAACGCTCACGCCGTATTATGGCAGTGGCACTTCTCGTCTTGTCAGCCAACTATTCTGTGCATCTTTTCGGTGGTTTGCGTTTCAACAATCCCGATGCAGCCATATTGATGAACCTCTCCACTTATTATCTTTCCTACTGGCTCTTTAGCGCGGCACTCATTTCGCTCCTAGATCGTTTCTTCTTGACGAAGAAATGCTGCCTAATCCACCTCTCTTCATGGTTGGCGTTTACCATCCTTTCATGCGTTATTCTCTTTGTCTTTCCAAAGGGAACATGGCAGCATGCAGGAATACTATTGATGGCATTATGGCTCTTACCTTATGGCATATATCTGGCACACCGCATCATTAACACCTACCATCAAGCGGTGCGCCTTTTCGACGATACCCATTCAGAGGATATTTCTGCTTATATCCGCTGGATGTCTGTGTTTACTTGGTGGGCGGTGATTTATGGGGTGAGTTGTGGATTGCTCACTTTCCTTCCCGATGAATATGTATTTCTTTGGATTCTATCGTCCATCCCCTTCTATATTTATCTTTATTGCTCCTATATGAACTATCTGCTTTTCTATGAGCAGGTGGAAAATATCCTGAAGATAGCCACGCCTGAAGTAAGTGCAGGGAAAGCTGAGGACACCCCCAAGGAGGTAAAAGACAATTCGTGGCTAACGAACGACATTCCTGCTTATCATTCCATTATAAAGAAGAACCTCACGGGATGGTTTGCACAGGATGGCTATACTCGTCCTGGACTTAATATAGAACAACTCGCCGTAGAGTTGGGAACCAATCGCACTTATCTTTCGGCTTACATCAAGCAGACATATCAGATGTCGTTTCGTGAATGGATAGCTGGTCTTCGCATCGAATACGCCAAGCGTATGTTCGTGGCTAACCCTAGGGCATCAGTGTCTGAGGTATCGGAATCGGCAGGCTTCCTCTCGCAGAGCTATTTCATCAAAATATTCACTGAGAAAGAAGGCACATCTCCTGCTAAATGGAAAAAACTAAATTAACGCTATCAACAAAAAATAATTCTACTAGCAACTGTTGTCGTTGTCGTAACGACAACTTTTTGTTTTTTCCCCAAAACATGCTGTAAGTAACCGCCTTGCACTTGCAACACCTTTTCTTTTTTATTATATTTGCAGCATCAAAGCAAAGACGGCTTTGAACAATTAATATCATCACGTATAACTTTTAATGTGTAAATATATGAAAAAGGACATCAAACTTTTTAATGCGTTTCCTAGATGGATATCGTTTGTAGCCGTAGGTATGTTGTTGGCTATCTTAGCAGCTTCGTGCAGTAGCGACGATGATTCAAAGAAGTCGTATGCAGATAATCCCTACAAGGATATACCTGCCACGTTGTTAACTGACCAAGGTAAATTGGACATGGTGCGTTCTATCCAAAACTTGAAAGATGGTCGATTTTTCTATCTTGACTATACCCAGGATTATAAGTTGTCAACCATCTCGGCTATGAACTTTACAGACAACACCCTATTAATAGGAGCCGTCCTTGGAACTCTTTGCGACAATGTGTCATCCTTAGGAAAATCTCGTATCAAGCTCGATGCTGGATGTAGCGCATTTGCTGCCACGACACCTGATAATGGCGATTATATCATGGGGCGCAATTTCGACTATTCTCACGGTAATGAACCTATCGCAGCAGCGATGGTTCGTACGTCCCCCCAAGGAGGGTTGAAGTCTCTCTGTATGGTGGATGCCTATTGGATAGGGTATCGCCAAGATCTTTGGCACTGTTTAAGCACCAGCAAAGACACCTTTGCCATCTACAAAAAACAAGACTTATCCTATATTATGGCATTTCCGTATTTGCTGATGGATGGCATGAACGAGGCAGGCTTCGCCGTGTCTGTACTTCATCTCGATGGCAAACCTACCCAGCAAGCTAGTACAGGCAAAAAGTTGACAACAACAGTTGCTATGCGTATGATGCTCGACCATGCAAGAACTATTGATGACGCATTGGAAATTTTGGACAAATATGATTTGTGGATTCCGTCGGGTGATGGTAATTACCATTTCTATATGGCAGATGCTACAGGCCGGTATGCACTTGTAGAATATGTCTATGATCAAGAGCATCAGAAGAAGATTTATATAGACGATGAATATATAGGAGAAGACGGGAAGATACATTACAAGTATCCCGATGTGTTGCCAAATACTCGTGAGGTAATCGAAAGCAGATGCGCAAGTAATTTCTATGTGTCCAAGACTATGGAAAGTTCTGACAAAGGACCAGTTCTTTCCGACCATGGAAAAACCCGTTACGAAATAATGGATTTTGTACTCAAACAGAACAATAACCTTCTATCCGAGGATGGAGCCATGAGTCTGCTCAATGGCGTAAGCCAAGCAGAAAGTCCAACCGACGTGACAAGCCATACCCAGTGGTCAGTAGTTTACAACCTCTCACAGCGCAAGGCCACCGTCTGCGTGAACAGAGATTATACGAACAAGTTTACATTTAATTTGAGATAACGGAATTATATGAAAAGAATACTAATTTGGGCTTTTTTCTGTAGCGTGGCTACTATGGTTCTTTGTTCTTGCAATGATGACCCAGTTGTTAATGGAGAAGATTTTGACAAAGAATTAATTGACTTTCCAACTGAAGACATTGTTAAAGAGAGCATAGATAGAACCATCTATTTAATAGGAACAATTTCTAGCAATAACGAAAGACAGATTATTGATAATTTTTCGTCGCGTTTCGCTGCTAGGAAAGTGTTGGAAGCGTCAAGCCTGCTACATCCAGGTGATGCAATTGTTTTTGAAAGTGAAATTCTTGGAGATATTATAGCTGGTAATGATTACCGGCTGAATATGTTGAAGGAAGCATATGGTCAAGGTGTCGTTATTATGATGAACGGCGGAAGCACGGATGATTTCTCCAAATTATGTACAGCATTGGATTGCTACAACCCATATAAGAAATCTAAAGAACCAGTTTCAAACAACGAAAGTACTCCACTTTGGATTATGGCGGGGAAGATGCCTGGGTTAGGTGGTTTATATTGTTGCCTAAGTCCGTCAATCAATTGGGAAAGTGAAGATAAAATAGTACGTAATATTGATGGGGGAGAAACGAATGTTTCTATGCCAATAAACGTCACCGAGTATGAGCAAGGATTGCTTTGTGAACAAATTTTGAAAGGAATCAAAAAAGGAATGCTTGTGCCAAATAGTGACAAATCGCCAACAAGCGAATTGACAGAATTAATGAGTGCGATAAAAATATATGTAGATGGCAAGCAAACAGGATGGATCAAGAAAAAGAAGAAAAAAGTGTATTTAACCAACTTCTATCTTGCTGAACTTGATATATGGAATGCATATAGTGAGAGCGAGAACAGACAGTACTATTATATCCATCAAGAATTAACTTTACCATTTCAGAACCTTTTGCTTGGAGAATGTCATGAGGCTGCTTGGAAAAGTTACGGCTTTTATGGTAAGAAATTGGAGACAACCTTTAAAAATGAAGGGGCACAAAATGGAGTTGTTTTTCATAAATTATCTCCTAATACAACCCAAGAGTCAAAAACCTACACAACTTCAGTTCAATACAATGTAGGAGGTTCTATATCAACGTCATCTGCTAGTTTGAATGCAGGAATGACCATAACGCATTCTTCGTCCTATACAGTGGATGATGTCGTAATTTCAAATAAGGGGGTTGCTGCTTCGCAAGAATCTCAAGCGGCATGGGCATTCGATTTACGTGAAGCTACAGGAAAATACCATGCATTTTATCATGGCAATACAGCAATTACCCCAGGGAGTCTTTCTGGTAGAGAGACATTTATTTCGGGTGCAGATTATATATTCTCAGTTCCCCAAGGACACAATAATATATGGAAATTTGATTATACGGTCTCTCTTCGGTGGAGCAGCTTCTATACGTTCGGTTCAACAAAGTCTCAACATGAAGATTATACAAAAACGTTTAGTAAAACATTTTCCCTTCCAGTCGTAAAAGAAAAATAGAAAATAACGACAGATACTCTACCTGCATAGATTTAATGCAGGTAGAGTTATTTTTTTTCGCCTTTTTTCTCGCCTAATACAAGAAAATATCGTAATTTTGCACAGAATTTATCAGAAAACATTTTAATTGAATGGGAAGAAACAAATACTCAGCAGGAGAAATCAAGGAAATAGGTAAGCTCTTGCGACTCAAGAACGCCGGCAACCGTTTGCAACAGAAGATGATACGCCACGAACTTCGGGTGGATTACGAGTTCAACATTTCCGACTTCAACGAGCCGGGCAAGGCTTTCGGCGAGGAGGAATTGCAGGATGCCATCAAGCGTGGAGCCATCCAGATTCTCGACGATGCCACCATCGAGGCGATGAAGACAAAGCGTGCACGAGACAAGGCTCGCGACGCTGCCGAGAAGGAGAAGGAAGCCATTGCTAGCGGTGAGCAAACCGACTGGAAAGAGGCGATGAAAGAATGGAACGACTATTATAAGAAATAATTATGGCAAAAGTATTGATTAAGACTTCAGAGGGCGACATCACTGTTCGCCTCTACGACGAGACACCTCAGCATCGTGACAACTTCATTAAGTTGGCTAAGGAGGGATATTTCGATGGCACACTCTTCCACCGTGTCATCAAGGACTTCATGATTCAGGGCGGCGACCCAGAGAGCAAGGGTGCGCCTAAGGGAAAGATGCTCGGCACGGGCGGTCCTGACTATACAATCCCTGCCGAATTCGTTTACCCACAACTCTTCCACAAGCGTGGTGCCCTGAGTGCTGCCCGACTGGGCGACGAGGTGAACCCGAATCGTGAGAGCAGCGGCAGCCAGTTCTACATCGTGTGGGGAAAGACCTACAAGCCAAACGAGCTGAAGCAGATGGAGAAGCAGATGGGGATGCAGATGGAGCAGACCATATTCAACCAGCTTGCCAAGGAGCACCACGACGAGATTATGAATTTCCGTCGCAACCGTGACCGTGAGGGATTGATGAAGCTACAGGATGAGCTCGTGGATGAAACCAAGAAACGTTGCAAGGAGCAGGGGTATCCTAAGTTTACCGAAGAGCAGGTAAAGGCTTATACGGAGGTGGGCGGCACGCCATTCCTCGACAACCAATACACCGTGTTTGGAGAGGTGGAGAGCGGCCTCGATGTAGTGGAGAAGATTCAGAACTGCGAGACGTTGAGAGGTGATCGCCCTAAGGAAGACGTTACGATGGAGATTTCGGTCATCGAAGATTGATGTTATAAAGCTTTTGCCCTTACAGGGCGCAAGATTCCCTCCAATCTACTACCCAGGGCTTTGCCCTGGGCTAGGTGCTTTTGGGCTTTCAGCCCGTTGCTAAACGTATAAGCGACAAGGATACATTCGTAAGCGACAAAGTATATACAACTATTCATTCGTATTACATATAAACAAATCAAAGAAGAAATGATGACTAAAGACAAAATGAAGAAGAGCATCAGCATGAAAGGCCTTATGGCAAAAGGCTTGATGACGCTCTTGGCCTTGGCAGGTTCTAACTACTGCCAGGCACAAAATGCAACGAAGGGAGGCAATGCCGCACAGCAGCAAGCCACCATCGTAGTGAGCAACCCAACATCGGCTTCCCGCACCGAACTTATCGAGCTTTCGATGAGCGAGGTCAAGGCGAAATTGGACAACGCCACCCCCAAGAAGGGAGAGGCTTACATCGTGAAGAACAAGCGAGGCCAGCAGATTGGCTCGCAGATTACCCACGACGGCAAGTTCTTGATAGATGCCAGCGTGCGCCCCAACGGCACTGCCACCTACACCATCAGCATCGGCAAGCCATACCCACAAAAGGTTTGGACTACCGGAGCCTTGTACAAGATTCGCAAGGACGACATTGCCTGGGAGAACGACCGATGCGCTTATCGTGTGTACGGACCGGCCTTGCAGAAGACAGGAGAACGTTCTTTCGGAACCGACATCTGGGTAAAGAACACTCCCGACACCGTGGTCTACGAAAGATACATCAAGGATATGAACGGCAATATCCAAGGATACAAAATTGATGCCAAGGCAAGAGCCTTGGAGAAACAAGCAAAAGCAGAGAAGAACCCAACGAAGGCTACCGAACTTGCCGAGCAAGCCAAGGCTCTATGGGCAGAATCTCGCGAGGTAGATATCACCACCTCCTTCCATCTCGACCACGGCAACGGGCTCGACCCTTATCGTGTGGGTGCCACCCTCGGCATCGGTGCGCCAAGCCTCATGGTTGGCAAGACGCAGTACTTGCCTTATTGCTGGAAGACCTATAAGATATTGGACAATGGACCGCTCCGCTTCACCGTGGAGCTTACCTACAACCCTTCCACCATCGGCGACATGAAGAACGTGGTGGAGCATCGCATCATCTCGCTCGACAAGGGGAGCAACTTCAACAAGATGACGGTTTGGTATGATGGCTTGACCACCCCTACCGATTTCGCCACCGGTTTCCCTATCCATGAGGAGGATACCGAGAGCAAGACCTTCGCCAAAGATTACGTGAGCTATGCCGACCCTACCGACAACATCGAGGTGAACCAGAGCCAAGTATATGTGGGCGTGCTCTTCCCTAACGGCATCGACGACACCTACTACCAGCTCTTCGACCAGAAGCACGATGGAGCCACCGGTCATGCCCTCGGATTGAAGCACGGCTTGAAGGATGGCGAGAAATACAGCTATTATTTCGGTGCCGCTTGGAGCAAGTATGATGTGAGGAGCTATGCAGAATGGCAGCTCAGAATACAGGAATTCCTCGAAGCCTTGAAAACACCTTTGAATGTTTCTTTATTCCGCTGATGTTTTCTTGTCGGCGATGTACATGCCAGCAAGAATGCAGGCTGCACCCACGAGGAAGTATGGGGTGATCTTCTCATCCAGTACCCACGAGGCGAATATCATGGTGGTGATAGGGTTGAAGTAGACCCAGTTGGTGGCCTTCACCGCCCCCAGCTTCGATATGCACCAGTTCCATGTGAGGAAGCAAATCATCGAGGCGAGGCATCCCAAGAACAAGAGGTTGCCTATCACCTGTGGTTGCCAAAACACCTCCATCGACGGCCATCCCGGCACGAAGAGATAATAAGGCAGGATGGTGAGCACACCATAGAAGAATACCTTCCTCGTAATGAACGCCGCACTATATTCACCCGTCACCGCCTTCATCAGGAGCGAATACACCGCCCAGCACATACACGCCGTGAAAGCCAAGGCATCGCCCACGGGCGAGAGATGGAGCACGAACCTGCCATTCAGCACCACGATGATCATGCCCACGAATGCCAGGAGCGAGCCCAACAGTTGGATGCCGTTGATGCGGGACGAGTGGCGATAAACCACCCTCACCAGCAAGGTGGCGAAGAGTGGACACGAGCATACGATGAGCGAGGTGTTGGTGGTCGTGGTAAAGTTCATCGACTCATTTTCGCTCAGGAAGTAGAGCGAGCCGCCCGTGATGCCGAGCAACGCCATCTTGCCCTCGTCCTTCCAAGAGCGAGCGAAGAGGTGGCGATGGTTCACGCAGAGCATCAAGACGTATGCGATGGTAAATCGAAGGGTGAAAATCTGCGCTGGCGACAAGCCATGGAGCATGAGCACCTTGGTGGCAACGAAGGTGGTTCCCCAGATGGCGACGGTGATGAACGCCACGAGATGATATAAAAGATTACTATTGTTGCTATTGCCTGTCATATTGTCAATGTTCTGTTATGTTGATGTTCTGTTTCATGGTGCAAAAGTAAGGCTTTTTTCCGACATGGCAAAAAAGTATTTTCAGAAAAAGTCGTTCGATTGATGTATTTTTTGTAACTTTGCAATCAGATTATCAAATGATAATGAATCACAGTAGAAACAATAATAATTAAGAACAATCACAATTAATAAAGAATGAGAACAACAAGACTATTATCACTATCATGCTTGCTAGCCGCATCGATGATGGTTCCAACCACCACCCTCGCAGCCAGCACCCAGCAGAAGCAGAAGACATCTGCCACAGCCGTCTCTGCCAAGAAATCGAAGAAACAAACTCCCGCCAATGGCAAGCTCCTGGCGATGGACGCCTTCGTAGGCCAACTGATGGCGAAGATGACCCTACAGGAGAAAATCGGACAGCTCAACCTGATGGTGGCTGGCGACATCACCACGGGTGGTGCACTGAGCACCCAGGTGGGTGGCGACATTGCCGCAGGCAACATGGGCGGCGTGTTCAACATCAAGGGCATGGAGAAAATCAAGGCCCTGCAAGAGGTGGCGGTGAAGAACAGCCGTCTGGGCATCCCTCTGCTCGTGGGCATGGACGTGATTCATGGCTACGAGACGATGTTTCCTATCCCCCTCGCCCTCTCCTGCTCGTGGGACGCCGAGGCGATGAAGAAGGTGGGCGAGGTTTCTGCCAAGGAAGCCAGTGCCGACGGCATCAACTGGACGTTCTCGCCGATGGTAGACGTGGCTCTCGATGCCCGATGGGGACGCATCAGCGAGGGCAACGGCGAGGATCCATTCCTCAGCGGCGTATTGGGTGCGGCGATGACGCAGGGCTACCAGGGCGTGGACATGCGCACCGAGGAGATATTGCGCGCCAACCGCATCATGGCATGCCTCAAGCATTTCGCCCTCTACGGAGCCGTGGAGAGCGGCAAGGAATACAACACCGTAGACATGAGCAAGATACGCATGATGAACCAATACCTGCCTCCTTACGAGGCGGTGGTGAAGGCGGGCGTGGGAAGCGTGATGTCTTCCTTCAACCTCATCGACGGCGTGCCTGCCACAGCCAACCGATGGATGATGAACGATGTGTTGCGCAACCAGTGGGGATTCAAGGGACTCTTGGTGACCGACTATGGCTCGATAGGCGAAATTCTGAGCCATGGCACCGCCAAGGACCTGAAGGAGGCTTCCGAGCAATCCATCAACGCCGGCACCGACATGGATATGTGCAGCAACGGATTCGTGCGCTACCTGGCCGAGAGCGTGAAGGAGGGCAAGGTGAGCGAGGAGACCATCAACCAGGCGTGCCGACGCATACTGGAAGCCAAGTATAAGCTGGGCCTCTTCATCGACCCATACCGCTACTGCAATGCCAAGCGACAGAAGACGGAAATCTACAATGCCGAGAACCGACAGGCGGCGCGCGATGTGGCTGCCGAGACCTTTGTGCTGCTGAAAAACGAGAGCGACATCCTGCCGCTCAAGAAGCAGGGCAAGATAGCCTTGATAGGTCCGCTCGCCGACACCCGCAACAACATCGCCGGCACATGGAGCGTGGCTCAGGAGCCCGACAAATATGCCACCATCAAGGAGTGCATGGAGAAGGCATTGAAGGGCACGGGTGCCACCTTATTATATGCACAGGGCAGCAACGTATGGAGAGATGCCCAGCTGCAGAAAGACGGAGAGTTTGGCAAGACCATCCAGCGTGGCGACGACGCACAGATGAAGACCGAGGCGCTGAAGGTGGCGAAGGATGCCGACGTCATCGTATGCTGCATGGGCGAGACTGCCGACATGAGCGGCGAGTGCGGAAGCCGCACCAACCTAGAGATGCCCGACGTGCAGCACGAGTTGCTAGCCGAGCTCGTGAAGCTAGGCAAGCCTGTGGTGTTGCTCAACTTTGCCGGTCGCCCTACCGTGCTCTCCTGGGAGAAACAGAACGTGCCAGCCATCATGAATGTATGGTTTGGCGGCAGCGAGATGGGCGATGCCCTCTGCGACGTGGTGTTTGGATACAAGGTACCTACGGGCAAGCTCACCACCTCGATGCCTAAGACCACCGGTCAGGAGCCACTCTACTACAACCACTTGAACACTGGTCGCCCCGTACCCGACGACAATCCTCGCTTCGCCAAGTATGCGAGCAACTGTCTCGACGTGAGCAACGGTCCTCTCTACCCATTCGGCTATGGCCTCAGCTACACCACCTTCGCTTATGGCGACTTGCAGTTGAGCGCATCAAAAGCCAACATCTCCAGCAGCGAGGCGACGGCATGGAACGGCAACGCCAACATCACAGCCACCATCATGGTGAAGAACACGGGCAGTCGTGATGCCGACGAGGTGGTGCAGCTCTACATCCGCGACCTCGTGGCGAGCATCTCTCGCCCTGTGAAGGAGTTGAAGGGCTTCCAGCGCATCCACTTGGCTGCAGGCGAGAGCAAGCAGGTATCGTTCGAGATTACCCCCGACATGCTCAAGTTGTACAATGCCGAGCTGAAGCACGTGATAGAGAAGGGCGACTTCCAAATCATGGTGGGAGGCAACAGCCGAGATGTAAAGACAGCGAAATTCTGCGTGGAATAAAAGGATTCCAGCTGATTTCCGCAGATTAACGCAGATTAGAATTATGGACTTACGCAAGTAATTGCATTCGCTTATTCAAGTACTTGCGTTGGCTAATTCAAGTAGTTGCGTTGCCTTACGCAACTACTTGAGCAAGCTTGGAGAAATAGTTCCGTAAAACATCGGAGCTACATCCCCAAACTTTTACCTGTGTAACAGCAAAAAGTACCGCATCCCCCGAAACAGAGCACAAACAAAAATCCCGCCCTTTCTTCACTGAAAAGACGGGATAAATTCCTTAATAACTAAAACCTAATGTTGTACGCAAGGAGCGTACAAATCAAAATAAATCCAAATTTATTTCTTCATTTCAAATCCTATGCGCACACCATCGTAATTGCCGGCGATAGAGCCAACGGCGTTCAGTGTAGAGCTGCCGCTCAGCTTGCTCAGCGTCTTGATGAGCGTGAGGAGTTTCTTCTGCTCAAAGAGAAGGCTGATGCCCGATGTCGTCTTGGTGGCGAAACCAGACATGCTCAGTATCAAGCCCTTGAGCTGGATGGCATGTGTCTTCTCGTCGAAAGTATAGTTGCCATTCCAAGCCTTGCCATCGATCTTGGCATTGAACGTGCCGTCGGTGTTGAAGGTGAAATAGGTGTTAGAGCTGTTGAAGCCAAACTTGGTGTAATACTTCGCCAAGTCGTTCTCTATCTTGTTGGCAGCAATCTCGCCACCAGCCTTTGCCAGGAGGTTCTCTGATGTGAAGGCACATCCCGGCTTGCTATATTTCCAGGTATGACAGAGGTCTTCCTTCTTAAAAGTGCCCGAGCCGATGACATTGTTCAAAATGCCATTGATAAGTCCACCGCCAGTAGAGCTGCTGGAAGAAGAACCACCGAGCAAACCACCCAAGACGCTGGCTACGGTAGAACCCGTGCTGCTGGATGTGGCATTGCTGCTAGTTGTAGCATTGCCGCTGGCATTGCTTGCTGCTGTAGAAGCTGCTGTAGAAGAAGAGGTTGTAGCCTTCTTGGTTGTAGAGGTTGTAGCCTTCTTCTTTGTAGTCGTCTTCTTCTTTGTAGTTTTTTTGACAGGCATCGACTGTGACAGAGAGGCATTCAGCGCTGCCTCGCTCATGGCGCTTGCATTGCTGCCGGCTGTGCATGCGAGCACAAGGGCAGCCATCAAAAATACTTTCTTCATAGCTTTTTCTAATACTCTTTGTATTGTTTTCGCTTGCAAATATCGCAAAAAAATGGGAAATAAAGAAATATTTTTCCTCTTTTTTGTTCCCAAACGCCAAAAAACATACTTTTTAACATGTCGAAGGAGCTAAGAGGGCATGAAGATGCGATAACGATTGCACTTTTTATTGACATAAGTCAAAAAATAATGCATAAAATGTGCATTTTAATACAAATCCTTTCGTGGTGCAAGCAGAATGCCCTATCTTTGCATCGATAAACAAATCGCAATAGGTTATGAATGACAGTTTAATTAAGGTAAATGCAGAGAATCAAAGCCAGGCATTGAGTAGATGCCAGCAGATTCTTCAGGATCGCCGCGAGGCCCTCGCCTCAAAGGCCAAGAGAAGAGGATAATCAAGATTCCTCATCTCGCGAACAAGAGAGAGAGTTTTTTACTCTTCTAAACAAGAGAGATTCAAGATCTCAAAACAAGAGAGATTTAAAGATCTTTCCGAACAAGAGAGATTTAAACAAAAAAGGATGGTTCACAAATGATGAACCATCCTTTTTTATTTTCCTATTCTTTAATTATTTGCTCTTCACAGCCTTCATGATAACCTCGATGTGGTTGCCACTCTTCAAGACATTCTTCAGGAAGCTGCTCACTTGCTGTACATCCACTGCCTTGATGGTGCTCTTGTAGTCGGTGTGGGTGTCTACGCCGAGGCGGTCGAGCGTGCTGAGCACACCAAGCCAATAACCATTGGTCTTCTCGCTCACGTCGGCGTTCTTCAGCATGATTTCCTTCGCCTTCTGCAAGTCGGCGGCATCAGGAGCGGCGATAGTTTCGTCCATGCCCTTGAAGAAGTAAGGCACCGCCTCGTCGCTCTTCTCAGGGTTGAGCTGGGCACTGGCGGTGATGGTGACCTTCGACTGACCGTCGAAATCGCGTATCACACCGTAGCTGGCTCCTGCGGTGTAGGCGGCGCTCAGTTGCTCACGGATGGTGCGCAGATACTTCATGCTCAGCAGCTGACTAGCCACATTGGCGAGCACGCTCGTCTTCAGGGTGAAAGGTTCCTTGGTGTACCACATCTCGCACGCCTGGTTCTGTGGGTTCTCCATCTCCTTGTTGAAGATGTTCTTCACCTCGCCCGTAGCCACATCGATGCGCTTGTTCTTGATTTTCACGCCCGTGTTAGGCAAAGAAGCGATGTATTGCTCGATGAGCGGGAGGAGCGTCTTCTCGTCGTAGTTGCCCACGAAGAAGAAGGTGAAGTCCTTGGCATTGCCGAAGTATTGCTTGCCGAGCTCCATGAGTCGGTCGTAGTTGATGCCCTTCACCTGCTCGGCAGAAGGGATGCGAGCCAACATGCTGCCCTTGTAGATGGTGCTTTGGATGGAATCCTGGTACACCATGTTAGGGTTATTGCTCTGGTTTTCGAGCATGGTGATGGTGGTATTCTTCATATTGTCGAACGACTTCTGGTCTTTGCTCAGCGCCGTCATGTCGAGGTAGAGCAACTGCAGGAGCGTCTCCAAGTCTTTAGGAGTAGAACTGCCGTTGAAACCATGGGAGTATGGATTGATGCTGAATCCGATGCCCACCTGCTTGCCAGCGAGTGCCTTCGACACATCGTTGCTTGAGAAATCGCCCAATCCGCTGCCGTTGAGGGCGTCGGTGAGGAGGGCGTTGTTGATGTAATCCTTCTTGTCGAGGGCTGAATATCCACCTTCGGCAGAGGCAGCGAAGAGCACTTCATTGTCCTTGAAGTCGGTCTTTTTGATGATCACCTTGGCACCATTGGAGAGGGTGAGGGTCTTGAAGCCGAGCTTCTTGTTCTCCACCACCTTCTTGATTTTGCCCGCCTTAGGCTTCTGCGCCATCAAAGGCTCCTGCTTCACATTGTCTACGTAAGCCTCCAGCTTCTCGCCACGCACCTGCTTCACGATGTCGGCAAGTTGCTGGGCGGTAGGATATTCCACGCCATCTGCCTCGCGCATCATCACGAGCGAAACGAGATTGGTGTCGCTCTGGCAGACGAGATCTCTTGCACGTGCGTTGACGAAATCCAACGGCAGTTGTGGCACCAGCGTCTTGTAGATTTTCGCCTCGTCCTCTACCGAAGGGATTGGCTCGTTGGAGGTGAAATGGTCGACGTATTGCGAGGTAAACTGCTCGTTCTTCATCTTGTCTTTGTTGCCGAGCATCTTGTCTACCGAACTCATGAAGTTGTCCTTGGCACGCTGATACTCAGTGGCGGTGAAGCCGAAGTCGTGCATGCGCTTGGCCTCTCGCAGGATGGCAGCGTAAGTATCCTTCACCTTGCCCGGCTTGGCAACGGCACCCAGATTGAAGGCATCCTTGGTGCTGGAGATGAGGAATTCGCCATTGCTGGCACTTGCCTGAAGGTAAGGACAATCAGGCTCCTGCGCCTTGTCGCTGAATCGCTCGCCCATCATCTGTGCGATGACGTTGTCGAGGTATCCCAGCATGAGATAACTCACGTCGCCCTTCACGGAATCAGGCACCGCCTCATGCTTCATCATCACCTGCACGAGGTCGTATTGTTGCTCCTTGTCCTTGTCGATGACGTAGATGGCGGTGTCGTTGTCTGCCACGATAGGATGCTCCACCTTGGCGGCATTGGCAGGCACCTTGATGCCCGAGAAGAGCTTCTTGATTTCAGCCTCGATATGGTCGACGTCTACATCGCCCACCACGATGATGGCTTGGTTGTCGGGGCGATACCACTTGCGATAGTAGGCACGCAGGGTCTCAGGGTCGCATCCGTCCACTACGCTCATCAATCCGATAGGGAATCGATAGCCATACTTGTTGCCCTGGTAGAGCTTTGGCAATGAGCGCTCCAACATGCGCTGCTGTCCCACCATGCGCATACGATACTCGTTGTGCACGACGTCGCGCTCGTCGTCGATGGCCTTCTTGCTCAGGGTGATGCCGTTGCTCCAATCCTTGAGGATGAGCATGCAAGAATCCACTGCCGACATGCGCTGGGTAGGCACGTCGGTGAAATAGTATACGGTCTTCTCCACGGAGGTGTAGGCATTGAGGTTTCTGCCGTATGCCACGCCGATGCTCTGCAGGTAGTCCTGCAACGAGTTGTCCTTGAAATGCTCCGAGCCATTGAAGGCGAGGTGCTCCAAGAGATGGGCAAGTCCTCGCTGGTCGTCGTTCTCATTGATGGAACCTACCTTCTGGGCGATGTAGAAACTAGCCACATGCTCAGGGAAATTGTTGTGGCGAATGTAATAGGTCAATCCATTGGAGAGATGTCCTATCCTCACATTCTTGTCCACCGGGATGGCATTTGGCATCTGAGCCATTGCGCTTCCCACAGATAGCAGCAGCCATGCCGCCGCCAAAAACTTTCTTAGTTTCATCTGTCTGCTTGTTATTTATATATATGTTAATTAAATATTTTATGCTTCTGCTTCCATACGGCCTTCTGTATGCCATATAGCTTTATCAGCCATCCGCTGCGCATTTACTATTAAATACGTAAAAGATGGAAAGAGGTTACTCTTTGGGGTACAAAATTAACATAAATAATAAAAGAATGCAAGTATTTAGCAATATTTCTTGCCAAATACTTGCATTCATAACCTAAGAGCTATCATTCGGGAGGAATGTTCCCCTTAGCCTTTCACTTGGAAGCTCTTCATCCACGCCCCACGGAAGAGCCTTGTCAGGAAGAGGATGCCTCGGAAGGTGAGCTCGGTGGCCATCGCTATCCATACGCCCTCCAATCCATAGCTCTTAGAGAGACCATAGGCAAGGGTGAGGCGCACGAGCCACATCGTGCTCAGGTTGATGATGGCTGGCTTCTTGGTGTCGCCAGCTCCCACGCACACGCTATAGGTAACGATGCTAGCCGCAAAGAATGGTTCGGCGAAAGCCTCAATGCGCAAGCAGGTGGTGCCTAACTCCCGGATGCTCTCCACAGGCGAGAGCACGCCTATCATCTCGGGAGCGAAGACATACATTACCGCTCCCATCGCAGCCATCACCAGCATGCCCATGAACACCGTCATATAGGCGAAGTTCTTGCAGAGGTCGATGCGCCCCGCCCCATGCGTCTGCCCCACGAGGGTGGTGGCTGCGTCGCCAATGCCATAACCCGGCATGTAGCAGAGGCTCTCGGCGGTGATGGCAAAGGAATGGGCGGCGATGGCGATGTTGCCCAATGGTGCCACAATCATGGTGCTCACAATCTGCGCTCCGCTCATCAGGATATTCTGTATGGCTATCGGGATGCTTATCTTGCAAGCACTCTCCACATAAGTCTTCACCCAATGGAACCGCACCCTGTCTTGACGCAGGTTGAGAATCTTGTTTTTGCAAGCCGCCAGATAGAGGTTGGGCAAGGCTATACAGACGTAGGCGGCGGCAGTGCCACAGGCGGCGCCCACCACGCCCATGCGGAGTATATATATAAATAGGTAATTGAACGCCACGTCGCAGATGCAAATCAGCACCGCCATCACACTAGGCGTGTGCATGTTGCCCGCCGACTTGAGCATCATCTCAGAGGTATGGTAGAGAAACACGAATGGCAGCGTGAGCCCATAGATGAGGAAATATTTCGCCGCATTACCGGCTATCTCCTCGCCTCCCCCCAGCCAATAAGGCAGATGGCTATGCACGCCCACGCAAGCCAACGTGACGAAGAGACTGAACGCCACGCCGCATATCAAGGCATGGCGAAACACCTGACGTGCCTTCACGAGGTCGTTGGCACCGATGAAATGAGCCACCTGCACCGAGAATCCCGTGGCTACGGCTCCCAGCAAACTGCCGATGAGCCAGGTGGTCGACTCCACCAAGCCAATGCTCGCCGAAGCCTCGGCACCGAGATGCCCCACCATCGAGGCATCGATGAAGAACATCATCACCGTGGAAATCTGCGCCAACATGGAAGGGATACTCAAACCCACGATGAGATTGAGCTTCTCGCCACGAGCCATCGCCCTACCCTCGCGTATCGACTCCATCAGATAATCTGTCTTTTTACTATATAGCATATCTTAAGATTGAGATCTTTTACTACTTATGATTAAAACCTTTTACCACTTATGATTAGAGCTTTGATAGTCTTATGATTAAACCTTTGCTCGCTTATGATTTAGCCCTTTGCTACTCGTTGCTTTGAGATTCAAACAAAATGGCGATTCCAAATTGAGGAATCGCCATTTCTTAAACTTATAGAATATAATCTTTACCTTATTCCTAACACCCAGTTGTCCCGAAGAGTTAAAGTACAATCTTAGTTTTACCTAGAAAACTAAAGTACCTAAACCTTTTTTATAACTTTTGAAATCCTTTATTTCTGCTTATTGCAAAGATAGGATGTTTTAGTGAAACGGCAATGTTTTCCTGCAACTTTTTTATATGCAGCTAACATCTTTTTAATGTACGAAAGCAAATGTCGCCTAAACGAAACACTTATTCGTTCTTCATAACACTTTTAAACATTACTCGGACACCCAATTCTTTGCCGACAGATGCTTGAAGCTATGCAACGCCAACTCGAAGCGAAGCATCGAATAGCCAGGGATGCTGTTATAGTCGGAAGTACCATAACCCAAATCGGCTGGGATGAACACCTGCCAGTGGTCGCCAGGGTGCATCGACATCAAGGCTGTGGTGAATCCATCCACGAAACCCGTACTTGTAGAGGTAGGTGTCATGATGGCCTTGGTAGGCAAGGCAGTAGCCTTGTCGAACGTACCACTGAACGTTTGGTCGAACACATAGCCATTGGCATAAGAGTCGGTAGGCAGCAATCTGCCACGATAGCTCATCTGGATGGAGTCGGTATAGAGAGGCGACTCGGTGCCGCTTCCCTTGTCGAGCACATGCACCACGATATAGTCGGTGTCATTGTACTTGAGCGTAGCCGTATTGCCATTGTAATCCTTGTTAGGTGTCTGATTGGCAAGGCTATAGCAGAGTATCACCTTCCACTCGTCGCTATTGCCAGCTGCTATCTGCTGTCGGGCATACGCCAGCGTGTCGGCGAAGGCCTTGTCGTTGCGCGCCTGCCAGTTGGCATACTCGTTGGTCGTGGTATCATCCTCGCTGCATGATGCCAGTGCGAACACTGCCATCATGAGCAAGAAAAGATATTTCAAATTCTTAAAATTCATCTAAATTTAATTTATGATTTTAGAAGTCCTTCTTGGGAAATCTTCTTCTATTAGAAGTCCTTGATTTCCTTACCAAGCTTCTTCAGTACGCTCGTGATGCTCACGCGATCCTCGATGATAGAGCGCAAGTCGTTGATGTCAACACGCTCCTGCTCCATCGTGTCACGATAACGCAAGGTTACCTTGTGATCGTTTGGAGTATCGTGGTCAACGGTGATACAGAATGGAGTACCGATGGCATCCTGACGGCGATAACGCTTGCCGATGGAATCCTTAGGGTCACCATAGTGAGTATTGAAATGGAACTTGAGTTCGTCCACAATCTCATGAGCCAACTCTGGCAGACCGTCCTTCTTGTCCAATGGGAACACGGCGCACTTCACTGGTGCCAATGCCTCAGGCAACTTCAATACGACACGTGTCTCGCCATTCTCCAACTTCTCCTCGCAATAAGAGTGACACATCACGCTGAGGAACATACGGTCTACACCGATGGAAGTCTCCACGTCGTAAGGCACGTAGCTCTCATTCTTCTCTGGGTCGAAGTACTTGATGGAACGACCGCTGAACTTCTCATGCTGAGAGAGGTCGAAATTGGTACGGCTGTGAATACCCTCCACCTCCTTGAAACCGAATGGCATCTTGAATTCGATGTCTGTAGCGGCGTTGGCATAGTGAGCCAACTTCTCGTGGTCGTGGAAACGATAGTTATCGTTGCCCATGCCGAGAGCCTCGTGCCATGCCAAACGAACCTTCTTCCAGTACTCAAACCACTTCATCTCAGTGCCTGGCTGGCAGAAGAACTGCATCTCCATCTGCTCGAACTCACGCATACGGAACACAAACTGACGAGCAACCACCTCGTTGCGGAATGCCTTACCAATCTGGCAGATACCGAATGGCAACTTCATGCGACCAGTCTTCTGAACGCTCAAGTAATCTACGAAGATACCCTGAGCTGTCTCAGGACGGAGGTAAACCTTGCTTGTAGCGTCGCTAGCAGCACCCATCTGGGTAGAGAACATGAGGTTGAACTGACGAACGTCTGTCCAGTTCTTGGTACCAGAGATAGGGTCAACGATGCCCTCATCCTCGATAATCTGCTTGAGTTCCTCCAAGTTAGGACCCTGCATTGCCTCGGTGTAACGAGCGTGGAGGTCGTCGAACTTCTTCTGGTTCTCAAGAACACGAGGGTTGGTAGCACGGAACTGAGCCTCGTCGAAGCTGTCGCCGAAACGCTTCTTAGCCTTGGCAATCTCCTTGGCGATCTTCTCCTCATACTTAGCCATGTGATCCTCGATGAGCACATCGGCACGATAACGCTTCTTGGAGTCGCGGTTGTCAATCAATGGGTCGTTGA
>ERZ808286.667-NODE-667-length-21100-cov-4.155666_pt1 | contig 21100 bp, 20 predicted proteins | sample MGYA00521276_ERZ808286 | MGnify/ENA primary metagenome ERZ808286 (study PRJEB31516, sample SAMN03275607) | gut metagenome | biome: mammalia-associated habitat; material: feces | host: Papio cynocephalus | place: Kenya | collected 2012-08-01 ... | reverse complement strand
CCCGTCTCTTATCCAGATTCCGTTCCTTTCTTTCCATGGGGTTCCGCTTGCTCTCCCCTTCTTATCAATCGCTCTAGCCGTGATTTTGGCTCTTTTTGGGACGATATTCCCAATGCTCTTTTTCAAAAGAAGTACCCTATTGGAGGAATTCAACGATGAATGATCTTTTGACGCTACAAAAAGTGACGAAGCGTTTTGGAGAAAGAACATTATTTTCCGATTTTTCCTTCTCTTTTCCATCCAAAGGCTTGTATGCCTTTCTTGGGGCAAGCGGAAGTGGCAAAAGCACGTTGCTTGAAATGATTTCTGGCTTGGATTCCTCTTATGAAGGAACGATTCTATATCGTGGGAGACCATTGACGAAACAGGATGAACCCAGTTTGTCCAAATATCGTTTATTGGAAATCGGCTATATTCGCCAGGGATATGACTTATTGGAGCTTGAATCGGCACTTACGAATGTTTCTTTACCAATTGTTGCCACTAGTGATGAGAGAAAGGAAAACATTGTCCTCCGCGCAAAAGATTTGTTATCTGCCTTCGGGCTAAAAAAGAGAATTAAAAGAAGGTTTCGACATTAAGCGGTGGCGAAAAACAGCGTGTTGCCTTGGCTAGAGCAATCAGCTCGAAAACGCGCATTTTGCTCGCGGATGAACCTACGGGCGCGCTCGATTCAAAAAACGCCTCTTTGGTATATCGCTATTTAAAGAAGATATCCGAAACGATGCTTGTGCTTTTTGTCACCCACGATGAAGAAGCGGCTTTTTCCTATGCGGATGGTGTTCTCTTACTAGAGCATGCGAAAATCACTTTCAAAAAGAGAAAGAGAAAGGCCCGAACAAGCGGAGAGAAAATCGTCGCCTTGCCGATCAACAGTCGAAAAAAATTACCATCCGTTCCATTTTTGTTCTGGCTGAAGCACGCTTATCACCTTACGCTTACGAAGAAACGAAGGAGCGCTTTAGCGATGAGTATCCTTTCACTTTCCTTGTTTAGCTTAGGTATTTCCATCTTTCTTTCTTTCGATGCAAATCGAGAAATCGAAACGGCTTTTTCCTCTTTGATCGGGAAAAGCGTGGTGGTCATGGAAAAAGAAGGGGACTTACCCTCTATTCAAAAAGCGTATGCGGCAACCTATGACGATATTGAGTCAATACGAGGGTTTGTTCCTTCCTTGATTGAAGGGTATGGCGTCACTTATTTTGCCGACCTTCGCTCTTCGTTTCGCGATATGGACATGGTGTACGCAATAGCAGGCACTCGCAAAGTCGAACTTTCTGGCTTCGACGCTAATTCGCCGAATGATTATTTGTTACTCAGTGAAACGAACGATGTCTTCATTTATCCTTCTACCCCTGAGGTACTTGAAGATGACCAACTGATTCTCGGCCTTCCTTATAAGAACATGGCACAGCTTTGCTTTGGATTTCAAATCATGCGCGATTATTTGACCCTTGGCGCTTATCTAGAAGAAAATGAAGTGCAAATCCTTTTCGAAGTCGCGAACGAGGCTTGGAATTACGAAGACTCTCAGATTTTTAACCTCGCTGGGGTGATTGAAAGTGAAAAGCCAGTCATTTATCACACCAACCCTTTGTGGAACCAATATTTCTATGAAACCCGGATGCGTTTCCCGACGACGGATGGTTCCGAATACTCTTATCCATGGGTCATGCAAAAACTATATTATCTTCGTTCTTCTTTCGACGATGATGATTTTTATCGCGAAGTTCGCCTCAATCCGGTTTTTTCCCGTTATTTGTTTGAACGTCCAACCGAAGAATACAATCCCAGTGTCTGTTCATTTGACGAGAAATGCCGACTGAATCGTTATTATGTTTATTTCGTGGAGCGCAATTCTTTTTCCTTATCTTTGGTCGAACAAATTCAAAAAAGATATGACTTCCCTTCCTATCTTTTGCTTGGCGAAAACAGCTATGTGAGTTTTCCTTCTTCGATGATGAGCGGATTCGCTTTCCCTTTTTATGCGAGTTCGGAAATCGAACCGCTATCGAATCTCGTGGAATCCGTTTCGATTGTTCCTATTGCAGCAAAGGATCTTCCGGTTAAATTGCCACAAAGGGTGAAAGAAGGTTCGTATCGTTTACCTTTTGGAAACGCACTCACCATTTCTTCTTCTCATAAGAATTTGATTCATGGTGTTTTCCCAAAAGCGCGCGATGAGGTTGCTCTTTCACAAAAACTTTATGAGGAATGGGGAAAGCCGAGCACGATATATTGTGCTGGAATGGTGAACGAAAAGGAAAGCGGGGGGTATGTGGAGAGGGATTATCGTTTGGGGGCCCTTAAGGTGACAGGCGTTATTGAAGATAGCAACGATGTCTTCTATGTTTCTCCGAGTTGGAGCATCGATTTTTTCCGTGAAGAATTAGGAATGAGTTCTTTTCTTGTTGAGCCCACCAAAGTGATTTTCGAGACGGAAGGGCAAGCAAACGACTCCCTAATTGCAAAAATGAAAGCGGATTATCCCTCACTTCATTTTGAAGACCCTTCCTCCTCGATTGCTACCAGTACGGAAAGCGTCATCTATTTTGTTCGCCTTGCATTGACGATGGCTTCTATTTCTAGCCTTTCCATATCTTTTCTTCTACTAGTGACAATCAGTGCTTTAGCGATTCGCGAAAACAAAAAAGAGGGGAGAATGCTTTTCGAACTCGGAATCTCGCGGGAAGATATTGTTCGTGCATATTTTTCCATTTCCTTGCTCCCCATCGCTTTTTCAACCGCGCTCGCTTTGACCCTCGTTTCCATCACGGAGTATTTCATTCATCAAAAAATCGCTGAATCATTCGCGAGTGGGAGCCTTGCTTTCCATTTTTCTTTTTTGCCTTTATTATGCGTAATCTTGGCTTCCTTTCTTGCCGGTTTCTTTCTTTTCGTCGGTCTTAAATACTATCTTTCTTCGCGCGATTTTCGCAAAGAAGGAAGGTGATTTGCGAACTCGATTTGAGCATGCTTCCGTCAATTTTATGAAAGTTGTTCACCTTTTTGAAATCATTGTGGTATATTTATCGGCGGTGAGTTCGTTAGAACGAACTAGGAAGGTTAGGATTCTCATGAAGGGAACTGTGAAGATGTTCAACAAGGAGAAGGGCTATGGCTTCATCCACGGTGAAGACAATAAAGACTACTTCTTCCATTACAGTGAGTTGATCATGGACAACTTCAAGACTGCGGACCCAGGCGAACACGTTGAGTTTGAGGTTCAAGAGTCGGAGCGTGGACCACGCGCCGCCAAAGTCAAGAAAGTTGACTAATCGAGTTAGCGGAAGTTGATATGCCTCGCTTTATTCGGAGCGGGGCTTTTTTGTTCCTTTTAGGAACATGAGATACTATAATCTATCCGCTAGAGGTGAACTATGTCATTAAAAGCAGGTATCGTTGGCCTTCCTAACGTGGGGAAGAGCACCTTATTCAACGCGATTACGAATTCTCACGTTTTGGCCGAAAACTATCCTTTTGCGACCATTGATCCGAACACGGGAGTTGTTATTGTCCCCGATGAAAGACTCGATTATTTGACTGAAATGTGGCAGCCGAAAAAGAAAGTGAATGCCACTTTTGAATTTTATGATATTGCAGGTCTAGTCAAAGGGGCATCGAAAGGAGAAGGATTAGGAAACCAATTTTTAGCGGCGATCCGCGAATGCGATGCGATTGTAGAGGTGGTTCGTTGCTTTGATTCAGAACAAGTACTCCGCTATAACGAGGACCCTGTTGACCCGGCAAACGATATTGCAACCATCAATTTGGAACTCGCGATGAGCGATTTGTCCGCTGTGAATAATCGCATTGGAAAGCAAGAAGTGAAGGCGCGTATCGCTAAAGATAAAGTCGCGATGTATGAGATGCCAATTCTTTTGTCACTCAAAAAGACGCTAGAAAATGGCGACCCTGCCCGTTTAGCCAAAGGACTTACGAGTGAGCAAATCGCCTACGCGAAAAAGAATTTTTTCTTGCTCTCATTGAAACCGATTCTTTACGTGGCCAATGTTGCCGATAGCGATTATACCGACTTAGAGCATTGCGCTTACTATCAGATCGTCAAAGGAATCGCAGAAAAAGAACATGCTGAATGCATCCCTGTCTCGTGCGCGATTGAATACGAAATTAGCCAGCTTCCACCTGACGAAAAGAAGGAGTTTCTTGCTTCCTTGGGAGCGAAAGAATCGGGTTTAGATAAACTTGTAAAAGCTTCTTATAAATTATTGAACCTCTCCACGTTCTTTACGTGTGGGAAAGACGAATGCCGTGCTTGGACGTTTAAAAACGGAATGCTTGCTCCGCAGTGCGCAGGTATCATCCATAGCGATTTCGAACGCGGGTTCATCAAAGCGGAAGTTTACGATTTTGATTCTCTAAAAAAATACGGGAGTGAAGAGGCCGTGAAAGAAAACGGCAAATTGCGAAGCGAGGGAAAAGAATACGTGATGAAGGATGGCGACATCGTCTTCTTCCGTTTCAATGTTTGATATGGAGTATCGTATCGGACAAGGGGAAGATATCCATGTCTATGCCCCTCATCGAAAACTGATTCTTTGTGGAATCGAAATTCCTTATCCACTCGGCTTATTGGGTCATAGCGACGCGGATGTAGTACTTCACGCGGTGAGCGATTCGCTTCTAGGCGCATTAGCCCTTGGCGACATCGGCTTCTATTTTCCACCTTCTGATCCTTCTATTGAGGGAATTGATAGTGAAAAAATTGTTAAAAAATGTTTCTCTCTCATTCAAGAAAAAGGCTATTCGGTGAACAATATCGACATTATGATTTTCGTAGAGAAGCCGAAATTATCCCCCTACGTGAAAGCGATGCGCGAAAAGCTCTCCTCTTTGTTAAATATTGAGGTAGGGAGAGTTTCCATAAAATGCGGAACCAATGAAAAAATGGATGCGGTGGGAAGAGGGGAAGCAATTCGTTCCACCAGCGTCGTCTTATTGAAAAAGGAGTGAATTATGACGAGTGAACAAGAACTGCGGCTCGCTTTGCTTGAAGCGACCAAAAAAAGCGGACTCGAATTAAAAGAGAGTGATATTGTCATCGAGAATACAAAAGACCGTTCCCATGGTGATTATGCGACGAACCTTGCAATGCGTTTTGCTAGAGCGAGTGGCAAAAAACCGATTGAACTTGCCAAACTCATCGAAAGTAATTTCGCTTGCAAGGCATGCGAACGTTTGGAAATCGCTGGTCCTGGCTTTCTTAATTTCTTCATGAAACACGAATCCTTAGGAGAGGTCGTTTCCACGATTTTAGCGCAAGGAAAAGATTATGGTCGTGGTGCGCCAAACGGAATTAAAGTGGATGTGGAATACGTTTCCGCTAATCCGACAGGCGACCTCCATTTAGGGCACACAAGAGGTGCGGCTTTAGGCGACAGCACCGCGAATTTATACGCGTTTGCAGGCTATGCGGTGACAAGAGAATATTATCTCAACGACTGTGGGAACCAAGTTGCCCATTTGGGCCACTCATTGGGCATTCGTTATCGTGAACTTTTCGGAAAGACCGATGAAAAACTCGGTGATGATGATTACCATGGCAGTGATTTAATCGATATCGCTAAGTCCATTCAAGAAAAATATGGTGATCGTTATTTGACCGATAACGAAGAAAGCCGCAAGTTTTTCATTCGCTACGGCATCGATACGGAATTTGGGAAGATTCAAAAGGATTTAGCGGATTTCCGCGTCCATTTCGATAAAATCTCTTATGAATCGGACATTCGTAAGGGGACACGTATCGAAGACACAATCAAAGAGCTCGAAGAAAAAGGCTATGTTTATACCAAGGATGGTGCGAAATATCTTAAGACAACCGCTTTCTTAGACGACAAAGATCGCCCTATCGTGAAAAGTGACGGATCCTATACCTATTTCATGCCGGATATTTGCTATCACTACGACAAGATGAGCCGTGGTTTCTCTTTCCTTGTCGATATGCTTGGCGCCGATCACCATGGCTATATCAATCGCATGAAGAGTGCCCTCATGATGAAAGGATATAAAGAAGATTCGTTACGCTGCGAAATTTACCAAATCGTCCGCGTTTATAAAAACGGTGAGGAAGTCAAGATGAGCAAACGCACGGGAAAAGCCATCACGCATCGTGAACTCGTGAATGATTGCGGTGTGGACGCTGTCCGCTATTTCTTCAGTGAGAAAGCGGGAACGAGCCATCTCGATTTCAATTACGATTTGGCGACGAGTCAAAGCAAAGACAACCCCGTTTATTATGCTCAATATGCTCACGCTCGTTGCTTCTCACTATTGACTTTAGGGAACGATATCCCTCTTGACCCATCTTTAAAAGGACTAAAAGGGGACGCGAAAGAAAGCGAACTATTGAAACAACTTGCCGAATTCCCAAATTTGGTTCAAAGCGCTGCTTCCATCCGCGCGCCTTATAAAGTTGCTGGATATATTCAAAAATTAGCTGCTTTAATTCATGAATATTATGCGGCCACAAAGATTATTGACCGTAGCGATATGCTTGGAACGGGTGGTAGACTCGCCCTCATGAAAGCCGCAATGATCGTTTTGGAAAATAGCCTTGCTCTTCTCGGCGTCAGCGCTCCCGAAAAGATGTGAGGAAATCGGAAAAGAAAAAGAACGCAAATTTCACGATTTGCTAGTATGATATGTTTTGGTTCATTTGACGAATAGGAGAACGAATATGAGATTAGACAAAAGCATGATCGAAGAAGCTTATGAGATTCTTGAAAGCAACAAAGGCAGTTTGACCTTCAAGGAGCTCGCTGATAAAGTCGCGGAAGCCCTTGAAATGAGCGAAGAAGAAAAGAAAGCGCGTTTGGGCGCTTTGTACACTTCTTTGTCACTCGATGGCAGATTTGTTACTTTGACTGACAATACTTGGGACTTACGCACCCGCCACACCTATGCGAAAGTTCACATCGATGTGAATGACGTCTACACCGAAGTTGAAGAAACCGAAGAAGATTCCGAAGAGAATGAGGAAGATGGCGAACTCAAGGATGGGGAAGACGACATGCTTGGGGACGAAGAAAGCGAAGAAGGCGAGAAAAAGATGTCCGAAGAGGAGATCGAATCGCTCGGAATTAATAAATAAACGCGTTTATGAACTTGCCGCCCTGAGGGCGGCTTTTCTTTTCTATTTTTAAGGAATAAGCGATAATACTTATGAGGTAACCTATGTACGAAAAAGAATTAGAAGCCATGATTAAAGCCGCTCTCGATGCCGAAGAGTGGATCAAAAAGGTTTATGCAGAGCATTTCTCTGTGGAAATCAAAAACGACAATTCTCCTGTCACGGAAGCGGATAAGGGCGCGGATTGCTTGATTCGCAAAGAACTTCATGAAAAATTTCCAACATATGGCCTGCTTACCGAAGAAAGCCAAGATGATTTGTCCCGCCGCGAAAAAGATTTTATTTTCATCGTCGATCCTGTCGATGGCACGAAGGATTTTGTGGCACGTGACGATGAATTTTGCACGAATATTGGCCTTGCATATCGAGGGGAAGCGGTCGCAGGAGTTATCAATATCCCGATGAAAAACGTCCTTTATTACGCAATTAAAGGACAAGGGGCTTATAAGAAAGAAAAAGGGAAAGACCCAGTGCGTATTCACGTGAGCGATAAGAAGGATGACTTAACTGTTTTTGTATCACGCAATTTCTGCAATGACAAAGAGCTCGCATCCATTGATAGTCATCACGACAAAATCACTCGGAAGGTCGCTTTGGGAGCGGCCCTCAAATTCTGCTATATTGCCGAAGGAAAAGGGGAATTGTCCTATCGAAAGAGCCCAAATACAAAAGAATGGGATATTGCTGCAGGGGATATTATCCTTTCCGAGGCCGGGGGGATTATGGTAAAACCAGATGGCACCCATTATCAATATAACCGTGAAGACGTTTATAATCGCGATGGCTATATTCTTGCCAATTGCAAAGAGAATGTCTTGCTCTAATTCACAAAGGAACTAATCAACGAAACAAGGGGTAAAAAAAGAAGAAGCGCTCCAAAAGGGCGCTTTTTGTCATTTATGGCGGAAAAGGAGGTTATTTATGTGCAAAATGACGTTGCGTGCCGCGAGCCTTGTCGCGTCTCTTTACCCTTCGTCCATTATCACAATGCGAAGCGCTTTGGTGATTCATGAACTGCTTGAAAAAGAGGAAAATAGTTTGTTAGATTTGTCCTTTCCAAAGGGGAGTTACCGCAAAAACGATCCTCAGATTCGCGTCTGGACTATAGCCTCGCATCTCCATCCGATCGGAGCGAGTTGGATCGAAAAGGGAGAAAACGCATATTTTCTTTATGACATTCCTTCTTTGTGCGCATTGTATATGCTTTTCTATCATCGGCAGGAGATAGGAAAAACTTACTTTTTAGAAGGGGTCCATGCGATTCGGAGGGCAATTTATGAAAAAAGAGGGGAGGTGAAGGAAATCGGCGCAAGGCTTTACTTATATCCTAACGCCTTATTTTTACTATCTCTTTTTCAGGAATATATTCTCGCCACCGCTTAAGCACTAACGCGATTTTTTAGCGAGTTCCAATTCCTTTTGTTCGTTGATTCGTTTCTCCGCATTCTTCTCTTCTTCGAGTTTTTTGCGGGCTAAATATTTCGCCATAACATCTTCAGGAACATCGCTTGATGCACTGACGCCTGTCACACCAGGAACTTCTTCGCAAAGGATGATATCGACCCCCGCGGCGATGTCGTCTAATGCGTAGGAGCATCCTTCACATGCGCCTGTCATCGTCACGTATACGATTCCATCTTTAAAGCCGATGAGTTCAATGTCTCCGCCATCTCGATTGAGAAAAGGGCGCACTTTGTCTAGCACATTTTCAATTTGCGTTTCGATATCGTTTTCCATAGCAACGCATATTCTAGTTTTCCCTTGCTTTTCTCGCAAGCAAGATACGCGAAAACTGGCAATTTTGAGCACTATTCGCGCGTTTTTGTTGGATTTTAAAACGTTTTATCTATAATTGTTCCGTTTTATGAAAACGAATGTGGTTCGGAATTCAGAAAAGAAGATGCTAGGGGCCCTATCGCTTCTATATGAAGCTGGTTTTCTAACAAATCGCCTTGGTTTAGCGAAAGTGATTCGTGGAAAGGAAGACGAAGAAACTTTGCCAGTTGCATTTTTACGCTGCTTTGGTTATGCGCCTTCTCTTTCAAACAAGCTTATCTCTCGCCGCCTTCTTTCTCTTGAGAAAAAAGGGATGGTGGAGATAAAAGAAGAGCGAGGGGTAGAAGGTCTCATTTTTCTCACAAAAGAAGGTCAAGGCGAAGCGAATTTAGAACTATTTCCTAGCCCGTCATTGAGGAAGAAAAAGAAGCCGAATATCATCCGTTATCAATAAAGGAGAATTATGAAAAAAGAATTAGCAAAATTTGAGGATTGGCCATTTCGATGCCCAAATACGAAAACGGTTTTGAAACAATTATCTGCTCTTACCGAGTCATTTAAGAATGCCACTACTGGCGAAGAGGCGCTCAAGGCTTTCAAAAAGATGAGCCGTTATAACGACAAAATCGGTGATGACATTACGCATGTTCAGGTTCTTTTCTCTTTGGAAACAACCAACAAAACATACGAAAAAGCAATGAATTCTTTGAATCAAGGACTTCCTTTGATTCAAGTCGCGCTCATTGATTTCCAAAAAGCCGTTCTTGCTAGCTCATTCCGCCCTTATTTGGAGCAGAAACTTGGGTCCTTCCTTTTTACGATGTACGAATATTCCTTAAAAGGCTTTGACGAAAGAGTGGTGGAAGAAGCACAAAAAGAGAACGATCTCGTGATGAAATATGAAGCGGCAATTGCCGATATGAAAGTCCCTTTCCGTGGTGAAACATATAATCTCCCGCAGATGGGGAAATTCCTTGTCGACCATGACCGCGAAACGAGAAAAGAGGCCGCCAAAGCGTATTATGGCTATTTGGAAACGAGAACGGACGAACTGGAAGATATCTATGATCAACTTGTCAAAGTGCGTGACGCCATGGCCAAAAAACTTGGCTATAAGAACTATGTCGAACTTGCCTATATTCGCATGAACCGTTTTGACTATGATGAAAAACTCGTCAGCGCTTATCGCGAGCAAATTCATACTGTTGTCACTCCGCTTGTGAACAAACTCAAGAAAGATCAGTTCAAACGCCTTGGCATTAAAAACCCAAAGATTTACGACATGAATGTGATGTTTAAAAGCGGAAACCCGATTCCTTTAGGGACAACGGAAGAGAAAGTCGAGCACGCTAAAGAAATGTATCATGCTCTTTCTCCGGACACCGACTATTTCTTCAATTTCATGGTGGATCATCATCTTCTTTTCCTCGATGCTAAGCCAGGAAAACAATCTGGTGGATATATGACTTATTTCCCAATTCACGCTTGCCCGATTATTTTCTCCAATTTCAATGGCACAAGCGGGGATGTTGATGTGTTGACTCATGAATTCGGACACAGTTTCCAAGCATATGTCGCACGGAATATTAAGATTCCAGAATATCGCGCTCCAACCATGGAATCTTGTGAAATCGATTCTATGTCGATGGAATTCTTCGCGGAGCCGTATATGAATCTCTTCTTCGCGGAGCCAGATAAATATCGTTATCTCCATTTGGCGGATTCCATTTCTTTCTTGCCATATGGTGTGACTGTGGATGAATTCCAGCACTGGGTTTATGAGCATCCAGAGGCCAAAAAAGAAGAAAGAGATGCAGAATGGCATCGCCTTGAAGAAAAATATACTCCCTGGAAAGTCAAACTCGAAAAAGATTGCCCATATATGTTATCAGGGCATCGTTGGCTCACCCAGTCCCACATCTTCGCTTCTCCTTTCTACTATATTGATTACACCCTCGCACAAGTCTGTGCCTTTGAGTTCTTCAATTTAGATCGCAAGAATCACGAAAAGGCTTGGAAGAAATACATGAAGCTTTGCAAGCTTGGTGGAAAATACCCATTCCAGACTTTGCTAAGCAAGGTGGGAATGAAGAGCCCATTTGTAGAAGGAACGCTCAAAAAGACCATCAATCCTTTGAAAAAAGTGCTTGCATCCTATCACGCTGAAAATTTCTAATCGATAAAAAAGAAAAAGAGCCATCGACTTTCTAATTTCTAGCCAAAAGAAACTGGATAAATGGCTCTTTTTTCATTCAATCTGGCTAATTTCTTCAATAGAGCGAAAAAGCGTTTCGCTAAATTCGCGTTCATTCATATTGACACGCAGCTCATCTAAGAATGCACGCGAAAAGGCGGGGATGAGTTCTGGATTTTGTTTTGCCTTTTGGAGAACTTCGCTCTTACTATATCCACTCGTGGAAGCGAGAAGCATTTCAATGGGCTCTTTCTTCAATAGGGGCGCATAAAGCCCATTCGTTTCCGGGAAAGAAAAGCGATAAATGATTTTTCCGCTTTTAATAAGGCGATCGCTTTTCCTCTCCAACTCATTAAATAGCCGCGTCTCCGCTTTTTTCCGATCGGCGATATGCGTATCGACTTCGAGTTCAATGATGGGGGTTAGCTCGTGCATTAAGGAGTGACGTGCGATGATGAGTTGTTGTTTCACCGCGTTTTTGATCCCTTTCGCATCGCTAGAATAAATAAGGGAACGAGTTTTAATTCCTTGATAATGAGAACAATGAGCAAAGGAGAGGCGAAGATCCAATTCTTCCAAAGAAATGGAAGGTATCTTGATGCCATGTTCTTCCTTCATGACCCCTTCATCGATTTTTAAAAAAGAGCGAATTCCCTTTTGGAAGAGAAATTCGTTTAGTTTCATGCCATTGATTTCCTCATAGGCACTTTCATAAGGCAAAATTACTCCTTGAATGAATTCGTTAGAAAAAGCGTGGCTAGAGAGGATTCTTTTTCGAAGTATGGAAAACTCTCTAAGGAGCGATTTGTCAGAAAAATTCGGAGAAAAAGAATAACCGAAATGCTCCAAAATCTGTTTTACCAAATAAGGGCTCGATTCATCGAGGGCGACAAAAATTTTTCTTCTTAGTTTTTCTAGCCCCATCAGCGCATTTTCCCGAATTTATTATTGAGATAGGTGACAAAAGCAGTTGGGCTTGCTTCTTTTCCTGTGACTTTTTTGATCCAACTTCTAGGCGATAAATAATCGTAAGCGAAGTCATATTCCCTGAACCAAGAAAGTATTTCGTCCATCTTTGCCTCTCTAATCAAGTCGAGAAAGCCAATTTCTTCGCTCATTTTTTCGCGAATCATCGCCCCATAGACATTGCCTAAGGCATAACTTGGAAAATAACCGAATTCCGCATCGCTCCAATGAATATCTTGCATACATCCGTTTTGGAAGGAGTCCACACCGACACCGAGATATGCTTTGTATTTGTCCTTCCAAATTTGTGGCACTTCTTCGCATTCAATTTTTCCATTGATCAAATCACGTTCGATTTCGTAACGGATGATAATGTGAAGAGAATAAGTGAGTTCATCGGCGTCGCAACGGATGAGCCCTGGTTCAACGCGATTGAGCGACAAATAGAAATCCTCATCGCTCATGTATTGAAATCCTGGATCGAGATTCTTTTCGACGAGTTTCTTTATGAAAGGAGTAAATTCCTCACTTCTCCCGATGAAGTTCTCGTAGAAGCGAGAGTGAGTTTCACAGTTTGCAGCCGTCGCGAGATTTTCAACAAAATTGTTATATTCTTCCTGACTCTTATTTTGGAACTGCAAGCAGTGTCCTCCTTCGTGAAGGATCGTGAAAAGATTACTCCTATAATCTTCTACGCTGTATTTGCTCGTTAAGCGCGCGTCATAGCGGTAGATATCCGCGGAAAAGGGGTGAGCACTGATTTTCAGGCATCCACCTTCCTTATCGTAACGAATCAAGTCCAACAAATCGTAAGAAAGACTCACTTGACTCCCAATGCTATAGGGCTTGATAGGGGGAAGAGGGTGTGCCGCTTGCTTAGAAATCGCCATCGGAAGAAGCTTAATAATCGCTTTTTTAATGGGGAGGAAAATCTCATCGAGATATTCCGCTGTTTCTCCTGGTTCATAAGAATCCAAAAGCGCATCATAAGGGCTCTTCATTCCGGCTTTCATTCGCGCTTTGGCAAGAGTGCGCGCCCATTTCACGCATTCTTTCCAATACGGAAGCCAATGCTCAAAATCGTTCTTTTGGCGGTAAATGCGCCACATTTCGACACTTTTGCTGAATGCTTTTTTGGCAGACGTGTAGTCGCTAAGCGAAACCTTTTCCATAAGAGAAATCTCGTCATATAGCACATCAAATAATCTTTTTTCGTAAGAAGTAAGGTTCTTTTCTCCTAATCCCCTTTTCACGAGATTCTTATAGGAAGTCTCTTGAGCAATAGAGGCAATAGAAGCGTCGTAAAAAGCGAGTAAATCCGATTCGTCTTCGATAGATCTTTTTGGTGCGGCGGTTGCAATATCGTAATAAATGAGATTTGTGAGGTAACGAAGCCTTTTTCGTTTTTCTAAGTAAGGTCTTAATGCTTCGAAGTAAAGATTGTGTTCCATAAACGGTCCCTCTTTCGCTTATTTTCTCACGCACGTGAAGAGTAAGCAAAGAAGAAGTGGATGAATTTGTTTCATAGAATCCACTATTTATCGATAGAATTGCTCGCTCATTGAAAAAACGTGCGATTCATCGTAGACGAACAGTCAAGGAAAATAGATATAATATAATTGCTCCTTGAAGAGCAGAGGGTCCCAAATTGTTCCCCTACATTTCGTAATCGGAGCCCTGACTGGAGATAGCCTGTGTTGAAAGCCCATCTTGGAATGGGAATCCTGACGGCTTGACCAAGAGCCCCACCTCCCATTTTGAGAGGAAACACGAAGGGATCTTCTTTTTTTATTTCAAAAAGACCTCAATCAATTCTTTGGTCTCATCTATATACGTATCGTTATTATCTTCAATGAGTTTCTTTTTGGCGAGCGAAAGATAAGCTCCCATGTAGCGGCGCTCCAACGCATTAATCGCTCCTTTGATTGCGAGCAACTGGCTCATTACGATTTTAGGATCCTCGTCTTGATAAATCATGGAGCGAATGCTCGCTAAATGCCCTGAGGAACGACTGAGCCTCATAATGAGGTCCCACTTTTCCTCTTTTGGGAGGATGAAATCGGGATTTTTGGATAAACGCTCGGATATTTCTTTATTAATGATGATTTTCTTTTCCATCGAATAACCTCCCCGGGGGGTTGACTGAACGTTATCATATCATCAAAATTCCGCCTGAGGTTACTACTTTATGTCGGTGACGAAAAAGATAACAATTACGGCGGCGATGCTCGCCATGGGGGTGCTACTTCCTCTTGCCTTTCATATGATCCCCAATGCAGGAAGCATTTTTGCTCCGATGCATCTACCAACGATTATCTGCGGCTTTATTTGCGGACCGTTTTATGGCGCGCTTATTGGGCTACTAAGCCCTCTTCTTTCTTTTTTATTCATGGGAATGCCTATTGTCGCTGTACTCCCTGGAATGATGATCGAATTATTCATGTATGGTCTAGTGAGCGGATTCCTTTTCCGTGTAATTCACACCAAATGGCTCACTTTGGATATCTTCATTTCTCTTATCACTAGTATGCTTATCGGGAGAGGCTTTGGCGGACTTACCAATTACCTTTTGTACGCTTTTGGCCGCTTCGACATGACCTATTCGTGGTCGAAATTTTTCACCGCTTATTTTGTCATCTCTTGGCCAGCGTGGTTGATTCAGCTTCTACTTATCCCAGCGCTCCTTCTCGCTTTGACCAAAGCGAAATTCTTGCGTGAAGAAGATCGACTTTCACCATTCCAAAAGAAGTCTATCCAAGAAAAACAATCATCCTTTTTTGATGGTCTTGCCCCCAAATGGGGCGAAGAAAGAATTTTCAGCAAGGAAAAATTAGAGTCTTTATTCGCGCCGATTTCTTTAAAAGAAGGGGAGCGTGTGCTTGATATTGGATGCGGATGTGGCGTTCTTGAACCATACTTGGTGGAACAAAGGGTTATAGTGGATGCGATTGATCTTTCCCCGAAAATGATCGAAGAGGCGAAGAAAAAAAGCGAGAGCGAGAATGTGAACTATGCGGTTGCTGATTTCTTCTCCTATAAAAACGAAAAGTACGATATTTTGCTCGTTTTTGATGCTTACCCCCACTTCTTAAACAAGAGGCGTTTTGCTTTGCATGGTGCTTCTCTATTAAAAACCGGAGGTTCCATTTGGATTTTCTTTGATTGCCCAAAAGAAGAGATTAATGATTGTCACAAAGGCACTCCTAAAGGAATATCAGGCCCACTCCGCTCATATGAAGAAGAAGCGAAACCTTTTTTATCTTGCGGTTTTGCGCTTGGATATCATCATGAAGGGAACGATGGCTATTATTTGCAGCTTTTAAAGAAGTAAAAGAGGCTTTGCAATCGCTTTCATTGAACAAAAGAACTCAGTTGTCTATTTTTTCTAGCCGTTTCACTTTCAAATTGTGCATTTGCTCCTATAGTAAAAACGCATAATCCGTTTTATGGAAGGAGAGAAATTATGCAGTTATTGTTCTTACAAAGCGCTTCTGACGTCGGAACAAACATTGCAAAAGCAATGGGAAGTGTCGACTTATGGATTGCAATCGCTAAGACGATTATCATCATTTTCTTAGGCTTCATTCTTACGAAAAAGAAGATTTTTCCACAAGGGACGGGGAAAATTCTTACAAAAGTCGTAATGACTGTTGCTCTTCCTTGCCTTGCCTTCACTGGTTTCATGACCGATTACACCGCATCCCAAGGTATTGACGCGATTTTCAATTTTGTGTTTGGCTTCGTCATCTATATCCTTTTCATCTTCTTGTCGAAGCTCATCTTCGTTTGGGTTAAGGATCAGTCGAAAAAGACCGTTCTTTGCGTGCTTTTCGCTTTTGGTTCAACGACATTCTTTGCTCAGCCTCTTATTAATGCTATTTTCGGGCGTCAAGCCTATACCGATAGTAACATGTTAAATGTTGCTTATCGTGTCTTCTTATATAGTTATGCCTATATGGCCATTTCCGGTGTGAAATTCGGCCAAAGCGAGGATGTCTCTTTTGGCAAAACGTTAAAGAAAATATTCCTTAACCCAGTCATTATTGCAACGCTTGCTGGGCTGGTGTTATGGTTCTTGCAAGCGATACCAGGATCGGACATTGTTCGCAAAGACTGGCTTTCACCAAACACAAATATCGCCTATGCGGACGCGGCGAAAGTCGCGTTTTGGCGCGTCGATGTAACTTTGCCTTGGATTTATCCTGTTGCAAAGACGCTAGGCAGTCTTTCCTCCCCACTTGTCTGGCTTGCTATTGGCTGCACCTTAGGTAACGCTTCCATTAAAGAAGCTGCTACAGACAAACACGCTTGGATTTATAGTGTTTTGAAAGTGTTCCTCGCTCCGCTCATTGTTTTGGGACTATTGTGTGCAATCGAAGGCATTGCGACTCTTTGTGGATATCCTCAACTCGTCAGCGCTGCAACCGTTCAATCAAGCGTGATGATGTGGATGGTTCCACCGGCCACGGTCGCTGTTGCTTATTGCATCAATTTCGATAAGGAAAAGCAAATGGCTTCTAACGCCTCTGTCATCGGCACGCTTCTAGCGGTGCCTGGCATTGTCGTTTGGGTTTTGTTACTTACATTAATTACTTCGACTGGTTTCTTCCCAGCAGTCTAAAAGGAGATTGAATATGAAGGGAAAAATGATTTGCTTCGGCGTTCGTGATTATGAAAAGCCGTATTTCGAAAAACTTGGAAAGCAATATGATTACGATTTAGTATTGCGCCCAGAATATCTCAACAATTCTTGCTACGAACTTGCAAAAGGCTATGAAATGGTCATGGTCCGTGGCAATTGCCCCGTTGATGGCGAACACATGAAACTCTTAAAAGAGAGTGGACTAAAGTACTACTTAACACGCACCGCTGGATATAACCACGTTGATGTTGCCGCTTGCAAAGAGCTTGGCATTGAAACCGCATATGTCCCAGGCTATAGCCCTAACGCGATTAGCGAACTTGCCTTATCTTTAGCGATGGCTTTGCTTAGAAACATCGTCTATACCGTTGACATGACCCACCAAGGCCATTTCAAGGTGACGAATCAAATGTTTTCTCGCGAAGTCAGGGGATGCACTGTAGGGATTCTAGGATGTGGGCGCATCGGCACAACGACCGCCTCTCTTTTCAAAGGATTAGGTGCTAAAGTCATTGGCTACGACATTTATCAAAGCGAAAAAGCCAAAAAAGTGGTGGAATTCGTTGATTTGGATACTTTGTTAAAAGAAGCCGACATCGTGATTTGCCATATGGCTTATGTGAAAGGCCAAAACGATCATTTCATTGACAAAAAGAAAATTGATGCCTTGAAGGAAAATGCGATTTTGATTAATGTCGCGCGGGGCGAACTATTGGACACTGAAGCGGCTCTTGAAGCGGTTAAAAATGGGCATTTGGCCGGGCTAGGAATGGATGTCATCGAAAAGGAAACCGCTTTATTCAACAAAGAATTCGATCCAAAACATATGGATACGCCATTGCATCAAGAAATTATCGATCTTTATCCAAAAGTTCTCGTTACCCCTCACGTTGGTAGCGCAACAGACATGGCTCTCATCGATATGATTGAAGTAACTCTTCAAAATATGGACGAATATCTTGCGACTGGGCACTGCAAAAATTCTTTGATTAAATAGTGAACGCGATCTTAAGAGCGAGCGAATTGATTCTACTCGCTCTTTTTTTGATCGCTACTGTATTTGACGTTTCCTAAACGCATCGCAACCAAAATGAACGACATCGTGATTCTATACTCGTGAGGAATCAAGGCGGTCCGTTTTCGATTCAAGACGAAAGTTTGGCAAGGACTTCTCTTTGATTTATACTTTATTTGAACGTAGTAAAAGCAAAGGAAAAAACGATGATGAGTGCATTTCGAGAAGTCAAAAAGAACTTTGGATTTGGTTGTATGAGGCTTCCCTTAAAGGGAGGGAAAGTCGATTATGAAGAATTTTGCAAAATGATTGACTTATTCTTGGAACAAGGCTTCAATTATTTCGATACTGCCCGCGTGTATTTGGAAGGACAAAGTGAAACGGCGCTCCGGGATTGTCTCGTCAAGCGTTATCCTCGTGACCGTTTTATTTTTGTGAATAAGCTGTCATCGGAATGCTTTACGAAAGAGGAAGACATCGTTCCCTTGTTTGAAAAGCAATTAGAATCTTGCGGATTAGAATATTTCGATTTTTATCTATTGCACGCTCAAAACAAAGAGCGTTTTGAAAAATATAAGCGTTGTCACGCCTACGAGACAGCTTTTCGCTTAAAGGAACAAGGGAAAATCAAGCACGTAGGCGTCTCTTTCCACGATAAAGCAGAAGTGCTTGATGAGATTCTTTCTGCTTATCCAGCGATTGAAGCGGTACAAATTCAATTGAACTATGCGGATTTTGATAATCCTGCCATCCAATCTCGGCTTTGCTATGAAGTCTGCGTGAAACACAATAAGCCCGTCATTGTGATGGAACCGGTCAAAGGCGGTAGCTTGGCAAATCTTCCTCCGAAAGCCGCCAAATTTATTACGGACTTGCAAGGGGGAAGTCCCGCAAGTTACGCAATTCGTTACGCTGCCGGATTTGAAAACGTTTTTATGGTCCTCTCCGGCATGAGCAATATGGAACAAATGAAAGACAACCTGTCTTTTATGAAAGACTACAAGCCTCTTAATGAAACAGAGAAAAAAGCCTTGGCAAATGTATGCAATGTCTTTCAATCCATGAACTTAATTCCTTGCACGGCGTGCCGTTATTGTGTGGATGGCTGCCCGAAGCATATCGCGATACCGAGTCTTTTTTCCTGTATGAACACGAAACAGATTTATCACGACTGGAACGCGGATTTTTACTATAACGAAGTGTACACGAAGTCGAATGGAAAAGCTTCTAGCTGCATTCGCTGCGGGAAATGCGAGAAAGCTTGCCCTCAGCATCTTCCAATTCGCTCATTATTAGAAAAAGTTGCCAAGGAATTTGAAAAATGATGGAGTATCGTAAACTCCCAAAAGGAACCGAAAAAATTGGTTCACTCGGATTGGGCATGGGTGGGATTCAAGGAGCTTCTCAAGCGGAAATTGAAGCAGTCATTCGCGAAGCAATCGATTCAGGGATTAATTTCTTTGATTTGTGCGCCGGTGGTTCTTCCGTTTATGAACCGTTTGGGAAAGCGATTCATAATCGTCGTGAGCAAGTTTATTTTCAACTCCATTTCGGCGCGGTTTATAACACGAACGGGGAATATGGATGGTCGCGAAATCTGGAACAAATCAAGAAGACATTCGATTGGGAAATGAAAAAACTAAATACGAATTACGTAGACTTTGGTTTTTTGCACTGCGTTGACGAAGAAGATGATTTTACGGCCATTAAGGAGAACGGAATCCTAGATTTCATTTGCGATTTGAAAAGAAAGGGTGTCGTTCATCATATCGGTTTCTCTTCACATACGCCTTCTATCGCAAATAAAATCTTGGATACGGGGCTAATTGATATCATGATGTTTTCGATTAACCCAGCTTACGATTTAGAATGCGGAGACGAATACGGAATCGGGTCAACGAAAGAAAGGGCGTCTTTGTTTGCGCGCTGCGAAGCGGAAAAAATCGCTATTTCCGTGATGAAACCATTCCATGGCGGTCAGCTTCTTTCGGATAGTGCCTCTCCGTTCCGGAAAGCGTTGACGAAAAATCAGTGTCTTCAATACGTTCTTGATCGACCCGGCGTCATCGCCGCCGTTCCTGGAGTTCGAGGTTTGAATGACCTTCGTGAGTTATTGCCGTTTATTGTTTCCGAGAAGGAAGACAATGATTATTCTTTGATTGGCGAATTCACGCCAATAGCGGCGGTGGGTAATTGCGTATATTGTAATCATTGCGAACCTTGTCCAAGAGGAATTGATATTGGATTGATTAATAAGTATTACGATTTAGCAAAGGCAGGGGACGAGATGGCGAAAAACCATTATTCTAAGCTTGCTATTAAGGCGAGCGCTTGCGTGCAGTGCGGGCGCTGTAATTCCCGTTGCCCGTTCAAAGTGAATCAAATGGCTAAGATGAAACAAATTGCTGAATACTTTGGCGGATAAAACGCCGATTTACTAAAATTCAAAGCTCGTTTGCGTCATTCCCCCAGCTTTGCCCGATGCCCTAGTGGCGCGGTTGGTTTTGATCGTTGTCTTTTTTGGATTGAGCTCAAATTCGAATAAAATCGTTTTTTTCGCTTCTGGGTCGTCGGTGTCCCTGCATTCATTAAAGACAACAAAACCATCTCTCGTGCTTCTTTTTTCAATACGTTTCACTGAGGAGTCAATTGTTGCCTCCAATACGGCGACTGCTTGAGGGGATCCTCTTTACGATAGCTTTTAATACTAACTCTTTAGACAATGATGTAAATTCATCATCCGTCATGGCTTTCATGGCGAAAGCATATCTATCTTTCGCGATAACTGTCACCCTTCAAAAATGAATTGCTTATAAAAACCTCCTGGCGTTAATACCAGGAGGTTGGGATTCGTTTGGTGCCCGAGACCGGACTTGAACCGGTAAGGATTTAACTCCATTGGATTTTAAGTCCAACGTGTTTACCATTTCACCACTCGGGCATGCTTTCGTAGAGAATAGAAACGCCTCCATGCGCCTACGCGCCGGAGGCGACTGCATCAATTTTGGTCTCCCGTGACGGGCTCGAACCGTCGACCCCTTGATTAAAAGTCAAGTGCTCTACCACTGAGCTAACGGGAGAGATGATGGCTGGGATGGCTGGGATCGGACCAGCGAATGACAGAGTCAAAGTCTGTTGCCTTACCACTTGGCTACATCCCAAGGATGGTGGGCGAAGATGGATTTGAACCACCGAACCCGGAGGAGCTGATTTACAGTCAGCCGCGTTTGGCCACTTCGCTATTCGCCCATGTTCCTATTTCTATGACACGTTCGCAAGGTTTGGTGGATGCTACAGGGTTTGAACCTGTGACCCCCGCCTTGTAAGGGCGATGCTCTCCCGCTGAGCTAAGCATCC
>ERZ808286.664-NODE-664-length-21129-cov-9.746275_pt1 | contig 21129 bp, 13 predicted proteins | sample MGYA00521276_ERZ808286 | MGnify/ENA primary metagenome ERZ808286 (study PRJEB31516, sample SAMN03275607) | gut metagenome | biome: mammalia-associated habitat; material: feces | host: Papio cynocephalus | place: Kenya | collected 2012-08-01 ... | reverse complement strand
AAGGGATAGGGCCATCGAAGACAGCCCCTATTTACACAAACTATTGACAGCTCTCCTGTTCAAGCAACACATATTGCTTCAAAGGGAACAAATATTTTTCAAAACATGCTTGGCATGTGTGTAAAGTCAAATGGAAAGATATGCCAGATTATGAAAAATTTTTATGGCTCCAGCTCTCTATTCGGACACGGATTGATGATAAGTAAAGAGTGTCTTAGAAAAGTCGGAGGCTTTCCAGAGGTTGTTGCAGAAGACATTGCAATTTCTGTGAAAATTCGTGATGCAGGATTTAAAATCATATTTGCTCCTAACGTGGTTTGCCAGGAAGAATTTCCGACAAACTATCTTTCTTTGAAAAAGAGACAATGCAAATGGACGCAAGGAAATGTCGAGTACAGGAAAAAGTACAACAAAGAAATCAATCGTTCTAATATCAGCTGGTATGAAAAACTTGATTTAAAGTTATCGCATTACAGTCTGCCGATTATTCCAATTTTGAGCCTCTTGCTTGTAATAAACTCCCTACTACTAGGATTTTTGGATTGCGTGTCTCGCTATTATGGGGTGTGGTTCTTTGTACTTTTGATAATTTTCTTATTATCTCCTCTTATCCCAGATTTGTTTACTTATGGTGCATCGAAGAAAAGCTGGCTGATTTTGCCCTATTTTGTTCTTAATAGGATTACTTATGCTTCTATGGAGCCGAGGATGGTCAGCACTGTTATTCTCGAATTACTTGGAAAGAAAGCCAAATTTATCATTACTCCAAAAGAAAACACAAAGATGGGCTTCTTAGATGTCCTCAAAGCATCGTGGTCTCCAGTTATCTTTTCTATAGCTATATCTGTATTAACATATTTTTCCTTCCATAATATTGGTCCTACTAGGTTTTTGACGATCTGTTGCATTATGTGCCCCTTTGTTGTTTTACTTTCTAATTTCCCCGTCAACAGAAAGAAAAGGGAAAAATAGTCCAAAGGGGGGGAAACTGGTAAATCATCAGCCTGTATAACAGTTTATTACAATTAATTTTTTGGCAGGCTTTTTTCAATCGTTTGGATAAAGCTTAAGAAGAAACTGTTGGTCAGCCTATTTTCTACATCAATTACCTTGCGACTTTTTATGGCATTCTGTTGGTCATTGCATCAAAACGGATAATCACTGTTGCTCTCTAAGTGGCAATAATCTTTTCACTAAATATTAAAAGCCTGGAAACCGGAGAGTAAGCGGTGGGCGATACCACACTCTCAGAATCCTAAGTGTCTTGTTAGGTTCACTCCAAGAATTGTACTTATCCGAAGTTTTACCATTCTGAAAATATCGATAAAGTGTCGACAGAGACAATGACATCTATCCTTTATAATCTAAGGCTTGGTAAATGCTTTAATTGTCACAGCCGTCAGATAATCAAGAGCTGATCTGTGAAGTTTAGCGGACGGAAATCCTACTATTCTAAGCATTGTCGTCATTCTTTTGCTAGTTCTGTCCATACTATCTTGTATTAAGGGATATTTGTTCGGCACGATGCCGGACTACTGATGGATTCCTTCACCATCGGTGTCACTATCATTTGGCGAAATAAACAGGTAGATCCCATCTCGGACAAGCCCTATGTTACTACCTCCTGTATCTGAAATGAGAAGGATAAACAAAAGTGTTGCTAAAGGGCGAAAACCTCCCGTCTTCTGAGGGTTTTCCCTGAGAGGAAGATCTTTCCGTAGAAGAACGACATGTATTCTGCAAATGACAGTCCGCGTCCGTTTTCCCTGCGGAACGCCTTCTCCGACAGCAAGAGCAGCGCTCTCTTGCGGTGGATCCGGAGATGGGCTGCAAACCTCCGCTTTACCTGGGCGCACAGCCGGTTGACAGGGCTTAGCAGCCCATGGGCCTCCTCATCCTTCGGGTTGACGGCCGCCTCCCTGCATCTGGAAAAGCACCTTGTTTCCGGCGTTTTCTCCGGGATTCTCTGTATTTCTCTCTTCCATAGCAGCGCGGTCTGCAGGGAGACGTGCGCCTTCTGTGCCTCTTCAGACGATGGCCGTGACAGTAGGGACATTCTCCAAAAGACCGGCACGACCTCTTTTCAAGGTCGAAGACGTGCTCAACAAAAGAGGTGCGCATGATCCTTTCCGGAAGTTCCGGGACCGGCCACAGGGGAAAGTTGCTACATCAACCTGTGCCCGGCTTCGGAACTCCATTGATATAGTGCGGAAATATACCGAACTCAGAACCCAGTAACACTATAGTTTTTCCTTTTTATTGACATTGGTTAATAGTCTGTTCCCTTTCTGGAAAGCGATTTTCCGTTGGAATTTGAACAAAACTATAAAAGTTCCAAAGGAAAATAACAATTGAATTTCGGCTTTCCTTTTTGGATATGAGCCAGAGTGAAGAAGGATTTATGAGCTGCCTGTGAGTAAAGGCTTTAACTAAGAAACCTAAAAGAGGAGATAAGAGTAGTCAAAGATAAAGGACACTTAAACGAAAACGGTCATGGAAAAAAATGAAAACACAAATGAAACAATTTTTTCGCTTCCAAAACAAGCCTTTATTGGTTAAAGTAGAAGAAAGAGAAATTAATCATCATGTATTTACCGGAACATCAGAACACTGCCTGGCAGAATAGCCAGAAAATCAATTTGAAGAAATGCGCCGTCTTAGTGATTGACTTATTGGGAGGATCGCTAGGCAACATCCCGGCTTTGGATGAAGCGGTGCATAATGCCGTCAAGATTGTCAATAAGGCAAGAGAGCTGAAAATCCCAGTCATCTTTTCCTGTGATGCCCACATCAAAGGGCTGGACAAAGAGCTTGAACTCTGGGGCGAGCATGGGATCAGAGGCACCGAGGCTGCAAAGCCGTTAGCGGCTTTCCATGTAACGGAGAAAGACTTCATTGTTCCTAAGCGAAGATACAGCGGATTCTTCCAGACCGATCTTGATCTTTTATTAAAGGAACTAGGCGTGGATACCCTTATCGCATTTGGCGCTGACACGAATATCTGTGTTCTTCAGACCTTGGCCAGTGCCTACTATCTAGGATATAAGACGATCGTCCCTGCCGATGCCTGTGGGACTTTCCTCATCGGAAGACAGGAAGACGGGCTGAATTATTTCTCACGATGTTATGATAGCCGGGTCATCGATACGGAAACCATGCTGAATGAACTGAAATAATCCGAAGACACCAATCTGTTTTTGTATTCATCGGTTGTTTATATTCTTTGAACTAATTTATATCAATTTAATCCTCAGTCGTATGTCTTATGCCATGCCCTATTCTAACAAATCCGGAAGATGTGACGTTTTACTGGACGGATTGTATCAACGGGCAAGCCTATTTCAACTAACAAGCGGAGAAGGGCCTATCCAAAACGCTTCTTTATTCTGCTTTTCTCTGGCAGACCTATAACGAAAAAGGCTAGCCTAGTCGGCTAGCTCTTTCTTTCTGTCTTAGTCTTATTCCTGTCAGAAAAGAGATTCCCTTTGGGTAGCATCTGTTTCTTCACTGCAGGTCGGATACAGCTTAAGATGTGGTCCGTCATCTTCCGTGACTAGGGAGACTTCCACTTCCAAAGTGACCGTCTTTTCTTCCCCGTTATCATCCGTGTAGGTTACTCCCTGCTTTTCGTAAAGAGTGTCGTTTGGATCGACAAGCTGATCCGAGGATGGATGTCCTACTTTCGTATACCCTTCGCTTATGAGCTTTGCTTCGTAGGAGGTTCTTAGGGAGTTAATCTCCGCTAAGGTAATCCTTTTCTGTGTCACAGGAGTAGTCTCGATTTCGAAAAGACTATTCTCGCTCTCTGAGCTTGGGATAAAGGAAACGTTGACAAAGTAAGACCCAAAGGCTGGGATATTCTCTAAAACATCCAAGGAGAGGATATCGTCTTTAATCATGGTGAAGCTATCCTCGCTGCCGGAGAAGTAGTCCCCGAAGGTAAGGGCATCGCAGTTTTCATTTATTGAGGAATACCTGACCGGATCATCGACTGTGCCAAAGTCGGAGAAAAGGACACGGTATCTTCTCGACTGGTTCTCGTTGATGATCTGGATGAACTCATCCCCTTCTTCGTCGCTGATGGCGATAGAGAGATCCTTCCTTTCCATCGAAGCATCGGCAAAGGAGTCAAGGTAATCGAAATTTTCCTTGGAAAGGTAGGCTGGTAGATCTTTCTTTAAGCGATAGACGGGGACTTTGCTTCCGTTATTTCCGTTTTCCGTATAGGTCTTGCCAAAGAAGAGAGAGGAAATAAGAGGGGCAGGCAGGGCGGAAGAGAGTTCCCCCGTCCTTGCCTTTCCGTCAGGATAACGCTCATTGTTGACGACAAGACTGGACTGGATTTCCCCTTTGTCCGTCTTAGATAACCCGGACTGCGTCAGCAGGTTTCCTTCTCCGTCATAGACGCTGATGGAAAGAGAATGTTCCTTATCGGCCTCCCTTTCGTAGATGGCGGACGGGACAAAGTCTCCGATATCCTTGTCGTACTTGGAGAAAGTTGACTTCCTGTTGTAGTTTCCGCTATTGATCCACTCCCTTCCTTTGGCAAAGAGGGGATCCACGTTTCCTTCGACAGCCTTGACTTTGATTAGGTTATCTTCTCCGGTAAGGATGTTTCCTTCCGCAAGCTTTGTCTCATAGGAGTCATTTTCACTCCCTTTGATTTTAAGGGAGAGGGAATTCTTCCCATCCTCGTTGAGAGTGAACTTGACGGATTCAAGGTTATCTTTTGACGTGTTTAATTCACTGGCAAGAAGGTTAAAGGATGAAGAATCCTTGGAAAGAGAATAATTTTCGTCATCCTTTGTAAAATCGCTCTCCTTTACCGAAAGGAAAGCATTGGAGAAGTCGGAGAACTTCTCTTTTCCGTCATATTGGACCTTCTTTACTTCGTTATGGAGGTTTAGATAGGAGAGAAGAAGACTGTCTCCTTCCCCTTTTTCATAGAACGCTTTCTTTTCGGAGACGATATTTCCGTTTAAAGCATAGGAAGGTTCAAAATAGCTGAAGCTGTTTTCTCCGCTGCTAAGATATCCGCCCTCGGTTACCGTACTTTGATCACCGCTCTGATAGGTGAACTTCAGATTCCTGGTGTACCCTGTCTTCAGGGAATCAAGGAAAGAAGAAAGCGTGGTTTTGGTGTTAGTCGAATCACTGACGCTCGGCTTAGACTGAGACACACTTTCACTCGGTCTAGCTTCTGCTGAAGCTGACGAAGAGACAGAGCCTTTGTCTGGCTCCTTTCCGCATCCGGCAAGGAGAAGGGCAATCCTCATGAAAGATACAATCTTTTTCTGTTTCATATTTAAGACCTCATTTACTATTCTAGCATTGTGAAACCACGCAAGGGTAATTAACAAGAAAGAATCTACGTTTGGCTTAGAAAGCTAGTCTGAGTGGGATGATTCTTTCACTAAAAGCATAGGACCTTCGGAATATCCTGGGCCTGGTCCATCCAAAGTCCTCTTTACTTTGAAGATACGGCTATAATGCTGACAGAAACAAAAGCATTCACTTCATTTTGATGCCAACCATAAATAACATCTCAATTACCAAAGCCGCTTTAGTCATCAAGGCTTTTTTGGTATGAGATCAACAATGGGAGTTCAGTTAATGGAGGATTTTAAGAATAACCGCCTTCAGGCATCAGCCGAAGGCGAATGAAACATTATGACTTATCTTCTTTTATTTTGCTTCTGTATAAAAGCAATATTCAAGCTCCCCGTTTATCGTCACTTTCACGTGAGCGACATATTCGGTATCCTTTTTCTTCTTGGACGACTTGAAATCATGCGTGAAAATATTGTCGTCTCTCTTCCCAACGGTAATGTAACTTCCGTTTGTGCTCCGATCCAGGGTGAATTCAACTAAATCCTTACCTGTGAACTTACCTTCCCTTTCGAACCATGGCATCAGAAGTGCATCATTGTATTTCCAGATACACGTTACCCCTGCCGAAGAATAATTCTCCATGGAATCAAACCCGAAGACTATCTGTTCCCCATCCGTGAACTTATCTTTGGATAGTTCTTCGGAGGAAATACCATTCTTGCTCCTATAGTACTTTGTTTCTGTGGTGCCAGCAGGTTTCCAGCCGAGAAAATGCTCAAAGCCAAATTCATCTAACACATAGTCGCCTTTATCAGAAAGATAGAGGACCCCTTTCGAAAAGCAATTCGCGACATAATCCTCCGGCTTTGCCGGTACTGTATATAGTAATGTTGAGATATTGCCTTTTTTCTGGTACCCCCATAATCCAAATAGACTAACGGCACACCTCAACCTCTTTTTGAATTTTATTCATAGACTCCTTGACTCCTTTTCGGCATATTCAACCGCATTAATGATCGTCGAATTGATTTTCAGTGCATAACCATGGGAATCCGAATCATTGTTCAAGGTCACGATTCCACAAACTCCATTGAATGATTCGAAGGTATATTCGTTTTCAAACTAGAAATACAAAGTAATCCCCATTTTGATTCATGATATTTTTAGAATTAGTAGATTCGGTAACATCTTTGTCCGTAAGCAAGAAACTTGACGAGGAACCTGTGGTATGCTTAATCCTCTTTGCGACAGATTGAAGTTCTTCTGAAGAGGCATTATCGGGATTCGCCTGACCAGCCTGCAAAGCCAGTCCGTGTTCTGAGTCATTCACTACTTCAGAATAAGAACACCGGTTCACACCTGTCGATTTCGTTGAAGGTATACTTATGCTTCCCTGAAACATTAGAGGAAAAAGAAGAAAACATAAAATTTTAGTCATTCTTTTACCTCCTTATTACATTAAAGAATATATTCAATTTTAGAAGGGAAAGCAATTGTGTCGCTGGGTCTCCCTTGCAATATCATTGCTCTTTTGTATTGTTGTAGTTGCGAGACCAGTCATAGGGGAAAACTACTGTATCAACATGTCCCTGGCTACGAAACCACATCAAAATAGCACAAAAGTATTCCGCATCTTTGAACCGGAAACACTATTGCTTATCCTTCTTTCTTGATTTTCAGATACTTGTTTTACTGCTTAATAAGGTAACTATTCGGTAGCATTAAGACATTTTCGTTTCGTTTGTTATTCTTTGAATAAATTCCTCTGGCGTATAGACAGGAATTGCCGTTTTCTGTAAACACATGCATTTCGGTTCACAATGCAATCTATCTTTGAACGTATGCCAGTTTCAATCCTTACGGCATCTTCAAAACCGAAGATCTTTGATGATATTGCCTTTTGGATATCAAGGACAGTTGTGTCTAATACGGCGAATAGATTGCAAAATGTTCTCAGGATTCTTCACGTTTTCTCATCCCTATGGGTTTGCCGATGGGCAAGGTAGTAAATGTCCATGGTTGCTATTGCACTAAGGAAGCCATCAAGTTTTAAATTTGCACCAAGAAGGAAATTTCTTTTCGCATCGGAAAAGAACGGCTGACTTTTTTTGCCAGGCATCCACGATGACGCAGGTATTGATTATTGCCTTCATATCTTGCGAAGTCTTTTTTTGCCCTATTGTCAGGAAGGATGCCAAATAATGATTCAGCCATTTTCACCCGATCCTGGTTTGGATTTATAAGTTTGACAACTATTTTGCCGTTGCGTGTGATGAAAATATCCGTTGTTTCCGCAAGCAAAAGGTATTTTCCAAGATTGTTTTTGAATTCTGTGGCGTTTATGAACATCGTGTTTCTCCTTTCCTGTTTTCGTTTTATAAAGTCGTCCGATTTACACAATGAAAACGTATGAAAATAGTGGACAAACGTCCGATTTGCTCTCGAAGGGAGGATAACCTAGCTTTATTAGGTCAACGTTAATCCAAAAGACGGCCGGCTCTTCTATTCCCTTCGATGAAAGGAAAGATTGACTCAAAGAGGAGGTGGAAGAAACAATCTTCTTGAGTAAACCGTTCTAAGCTTTAGTTTGATTCCACTACAAATGTTCCTTGCTCTTTGTCAACGGCATGGTCTGGTTTCTTAAGCCCATTAACAAAGAACCGCAAATATTACGATGGTTGTGATGATTACTGCCACTATACAAATTACCCCGACCGCCAGGCTGATTCGTCCGACCTTCTTTTCTTGCTCTCGTTTGATTTCAATATCGGCACTCTTCTTTTCGTATTCGTCTTGATAATACTTGGCTAAAGCGCCTAGCTTACTTTTTTCGTTTTCGGTTTGGGCATTTTCGGCAAGGATTTTGTATTCATCCGCTTTATGTCTCAGATCTTCCAAATCAGCATTTTCCTTATTCTTCTCTGCATTCTTTTGACTTGCGGCAATGCCTGCCAGCCAAATCCAATTCCAATCCCCATTGTCCATTTTTCATCCTCCTAAAGCTTTAGTAAGCCCAAAATTAATTTACTATTTTAATGAAGAATTCTTGTTAAGGAAGTTGTTTTTTAGGCTTAATTACATCTACATTATAATACATTCAAATATTGTTTAAAACAGGAAACCACCATCAAAGTTTTGAAACAGTTCTATTTTTAGAAACGAGGAAATGAAAACGTGCTTTTGAAAACAGAATTTTACCTTTTTATGTTTCGCCCTTGAAATTGAAGAGAAGAAAAATCCTAGTTTAGGAAAAGTGAAAATTTTCTCACTAAAGAGGCAGTAGGCGAAGCTGATAGGATAGACGGAGCAGAATTTTTCCTATCGGCACTTTTATGTTTGTGTCGCTCAGCCATACTTTCCCTAAAAGCACCCTGTTTTCGGAGATTTCAGGCATTTTCTGACTTATCCGTTTTCATAGCAATGCGGTCTGCCGTGACACATGCACCTTTTGTGCCGCCTATCTCATGGTCGTCCCATCCGAGAACTTGGATACAAGTGTCCGGATTTGCGATGGCTTTGGCCGCATGGACATTTGGCAAAAACCGATGTGACCTCTTCAAAAGGCCGAAGGCGTGTTCAATTAAAGATATACTGATGATCCTTTCCTGAACTTCACTGATGCAGCATGGGAACGATAATCTGTCAGGGGGAAGAGAACTATTGTTTATCCTTTTTTTATTTTCTGCACTTTGCTGATGCAAAAAAAGTAACTATCTTTAACCTGTGTTGTTAAATCCAGTTGGTTGGAAATGATTCACCGATTCCGTAAAATTATAATCGCAAGGAGGTAAAAGAAATGCAGCTGGCAGAAAACTTAAGAGTTCTTCGAACCAAGAGCGGTAGAACACTTGAGGAAGTGGCGAATATCCTTGATGTGTCTAGACAATCCGTGGCGAAATGGGAGAGGGATGTCTCTTATCCTGATATTGATAAATGCTCCCGTTTAGCAAAACTCTACAATGTCTCTTTAGATGCTTTAGTCAATAAGCCAATCGACGAACTTTTAAAAGAATCCACTAAAGATGATCGCTATATCTTTGGAGTGACGAAAGTCAGAGAAGATGGGACGATACTGCTTCCTAAGAATGCTATTGATGTTTTAGAACTGAAAACTGATGATGCTTTAATGGTCTTCGGTGATAAAAGACAAGGTCTGGCAATTATTAAATGCGGGGAGATCAAAGATTTCATAAGCGGTATAGAAAGCGAGGTTAAATAATATGGAATTTGTAAGAATTGATTTTAAGAACAATCGTTTTGCCAATGCAGAGCTGACTAGTCATAGAGAAATTATTAATGACTATGCTTCTAAAGGGTATAAGTATTGCGGATTTGTTCCTGTTAAACTTGGCCCAAGCGGTAAGATTTTAGCAATTGACTTAGTGTTTTCGAAATAATCCTGAGCTGTAAAATGAAATAAGAATTTGAAGAATTGACAAATTAAATTTTGTTGGAATTTCAGCAAATCTGTAAAAGTTCCAACGGAAAATAGGTATTCCGGCAGACCGGCTTTGTCTTGATAGGAAGACAGAAAACTCCATTCTTAGGTTTTAGCACTATATATTTAGGATTTTGGATTCGGCCTAAAAAAGGCATGAAACCACTATCAACCGTTTGCACGAACTATCGAAAACTCTCGTTCTTATAGGCAGGATGGTAATATTTTATCTTAAAGAATCGTTACTTTGTTTCCTCTCTTTTCAGCCTATGAGGATAAAGTAGGTTCCTTGAGATTGCTGCTATCGGTGCAGTGAGAAGGATGGCAAGCACGGACACCGATAGGACAATCGTTCCTGCAGCAATGACACTTTTCGCATTTGCGGCTCCCGAGGCCAGAAGCTGGTTTCCAAGATCCAGTAATCCCCCGCCGATGGCGGCCTGTACTGTCGCTTTAGGGAGGTAGCTTAGGACAACGAATCCTCTTTCTTTCCTATTCAGTTTTGTTTTTACCAGACAGCCGGTAACGGCTAAGCTGCGGAAGGCAAGGGATATGAAAAGCAGGAGAAGAGCTGGCAGGAAGTATTTCCCTGCATATTCGACTTTTATTCCTGCCCCCACGAGGACAAAGAGGAAGATTTCAGCTAAGGACCATATTTCATTGAATTTGCTCTTTAGACTTAAGGATACCTGTGCTCCTTTCCTATGGAGGACAATGGCACAGGTAAGGATGGAGAGAAGGGATGAATATCCAAAATAAGGGGAGAGGACGTCTTCTAGATAGGTGAGGCCGAAACAAAGGGAAAGAAGCAAAAGCAGTTTTAAAGTATCGTTCCTCTCTGTTCTTTCAAAGGCAAAGGCTAATAGCCTTCCAAGAAGGATTCCGGCTAATACCCCGGTGACAATGGAAATAGGAATGTTCAGGAAGGTCCTTATTGACAGGCTTCCTCCCTTTTCCCTTGTGAGGAAGCACTGGTAGAAGACAATCCTGACAATATCATCGATGCTGCTTCCGGCAATGACGAGCTGGGGGATTCCCTCTGCGGTTCCGTATTTTTCATCCCTAAGCTTTGACCTCCTAGGGATGACAACGGCAGGGGAAACGGCTCCCAAAACCGCTCCGAGGAGAAAGCTTTCCGTATAGCTTAGACCGAGAATCCTTTTCCCGAAGATGCCGACGGTTATCCTTTCCGTGCAGGCAGGTAGGAAGGACCTTAGAATAGCCGGCCGGCCCACTTTCTTTAAATCGGATAAATCCAGGGAAAGGCCCGCCTTAAGCAGAATAATGATCAAGGCTACCTTCCGAATCGGGGAGGATAGATTCTTGATTCCGGAATCGAGGAAGGTGAAGGAAGAACCTATCTTCTCCTCTAAGAGGGATAGGAGGATACCATAAAGAAGATACAGGACAAGGGGAGGGACATGGATCCTTTTTGCCAGTCTGTTTAGGATTACGCCGCCAAAGACAATGAGAAACAAAGTGAAGAAAACCGTCATCTTCCACCTCCTAAGAAAAAAGCTGATTTCCTCTATGCTGAAAATCAGCATAGACGTCATCAGCTTTCTGTTTCAAAGCGGTTTGATATAGGTTATCCCTATATCCGGAAGACATCATTTCCAAGACAGAATTATAGTCAGAAAAAGAAAAGAGTCAATCTCGCTTAGAAATTTTCTAAGCGGTTCCTTTAAAGACATATTCGAAGCGGATAATGCGTTAAGAAAGACATAGCCTAGTAGTCAGGTAGTGGACCCTATGCCGGACTTTGGATAAGGATAATCCCAGAAGAGGAAAAGGGACGGCCATCATCCATGACCGCCTTAGCCGATATAAAGGCGTGTTCGGCCGCTGCGGGAAGGAAACGGCAGGGAAGCAACGGCCTTGGAAGAGGTGACTTTGAGCATCTTAGCCATCTTTTCTCTAACGTCACGTGGTTTCTAAAGAGGTTTAGAGGATTCGCGAAGGAATGGCTGAGCCGGTCCTTTTCCGGCATAGGATGGAGCATAAACCGAATCTGTTTGCAGGGGGAATCAAAGTAGTTTTTTGCCCCTGGCTAGGGAACAGGGATGTCAATGGTTAGCGAGGGTTGCCCCTGCGTATTAAGTTCCCGACTTTAAGATATCGATATATCCCGAATATTCGAAAACCCGGTCCCGGGCCTTTGCCGTTATTTCGTTTAGTATGCCAGCTTCAACCATCTTTTTCACTGCACCGGATACGCCATTGTAGGACAAACCAAGTGCACTTGCGGCTCCACCGATAGAAATAATCGGATGCTGCTTGATATAATGGAAAACCCTTGAAACTGTTTTGGCTTTCCCGGCAAGTTTTTCTTCGTCCGACCGGATAAGCGAATTTATCTTTTCAATTGTTTTGATGCCGTCATCGCAGGTTTCGATAATCCCACGCAAAAAGAATTTGATCCACTGTTCGTAGTTGCCCTTAGCCCGGACTTCACTCATTCGGTCGTAGTACTCGACACGATTTGTTTTCAGATACAACGAGAGATACAAAACAGGGCGAGAAAGTATTCCATCGGCGAGTAGCATCAGCGTGATAAGCCTTCTTCCGATACGGCCGTTGCCATCCAAGAACGGATGAATGGTTTCAAATTGATAGTGAACTAACGCTGCTTTGAGTAGAACATTCCTATCGTAATTGTTTATGAACTTTTCAAGGTCGTTCATTGCAATTTGCCTGTCTTCCACTGTCGGGGGAATGTATCTTGCAGTTTGCAAATTACTAGCTGACGATCCTATCCAGTTTTGACTGCGGCGGAATTCTCCGGGATTTTTTTCCTGACCGCGGACCCCTTGCCTTAAAACCTTATGAGTAGTGCACAAAAGACGGTTGCATAGAGGCAATTCTTTCCTTTTTTCGATAGCATAGTTGAGAGCATTTACATAATTGACCACGTCGTTTACTTCAAGATTCACTGCCAGGGAGACGTTAGGGTTTAAAACGTCTTCCAACGTTGCCTGTGTTCCTTCAATCTGACTGCTGAGGAGTGCCTCTTTGCGGACGTATGCACCCAAAAACAGATTCCTATCGGGAATAAGCTCGGACGTCCTATCCAACTTCCCGAGAAAGTAATTCGCTTTGGAAAGCAGTTTGACCATTTCCGCATCCATTTCTATTTCGGGGTACGGCGGCAACGGGTTAGGTTTATAGGCTTTGTAACCGGCTATGCCGTCAACCGCGGTAATAAATTGTCCTGCTCTATTCATCATGCACTCCTTGAAATAATTCTGAAATTATTCTAACTGTTATTTCACAAAAAGTAAAGAATAAGAAATAGTGTTGGGAAAATATTACCCGTTATTTCATTTTCCATAAGCTTTTATTTTCGAAACCGAGAGGCTTTTTGTCTTTCTATGATTCGAACATCGACGAATGTCCCTTTTGCTGCAGCTATCCAATCCAGGACGGCCCTGTGAAGCCGGATAGACAAAGACGCTATTCTGGCAAGCACTGCTTCTATTCTTCGCGGGTCCCATCCATACTATCTTCTACTAGAAAAGGTTTGGGCTGGCACTAGGTCAGACTGCCGATGGATGATTTCCCTTCGATACTACGATTAGGGAATCGGTAAGGCTTGCGGATGGCTGGCCAGCCAAATCAAACCCTAATCGCCGTCGTCCATCTTTCATCCTTTTAAATTCAATAACCTCAAAACTTTTTTGAACATTGGAATGAAGCCTGCTACCGGCAATGAGAACATTTCTCTTTGGTTATTTACATTAACATTAGAATTTTCTCAAGAACCATTTCAAACGGGATGTTTCAAGCCATCAATGCAGGAAACGGTTTTCCTGTGAAGAATGGAGGAATTGAAAGCATCGTTTAGAAAGAAAAATCCGCCTCCGCCCTAAGGGCAACTGGCAAAGCGTCTCATTCCATTGATTTCCCTCAATCTGTACATTAAAGGAGAAGGCCACCATCCATACCGTAACCGAGGACCATTCTGAGACGGAAGTGGCTAAAGCGAGGGCAGCGACTTCATCTAATCAACCGGCTGGCTTTTCTGATTATATCGGATGAAGGGAAGAGATCCTCTCCTCTGCGAGGCTGCCTTTTCGTTTCAGTCCAAGAACGGCATCGTATTTGGGATGTCCAAGGAAGACCACACGACTTCCGTTTCTCTGTCTTCTACTTGTTCTTTTCTTTTGCCCGTTTATCGTTGATGATGATCCTTTCTTTTTCCGTAATGACTTTTACGTTGTGTTCTTCCGCCCATTTTACGCATCCCTTTAAGGCAGTGGGAAGGAAGATGCGAGGAACCTTGACGAGACGTTTTAAGGCATCATCGGTGAACTGGACATCCGTCTGTAGACGCTTGGCGGCATAACGGACTGATTCCAGATTCGTTTCACGCCTCGGGAGCCTTTCCCCATGGGGCTTTTTGAATTTCGAACACCAGAAGTTCTTACTGTCGCGATAACCGTAATCGACAGGGACTCTAGGGAAGTTATTGTGGCTGACTCCATTGACGATGGAGTTCCAGTATTTTTCTTTCCTGTCGATATGATCAATGCGCAGGATGAAGTGGGCCCCGAACTTGGAGGTAATGCCGTTGAAATTATGGTAAGGCCCTTCGTATCCGTTCAATTCTCCCGGCCGGTCATCCTTGGCGTTATCGAGCTCTCTCCTCCAAGTGCATTCGATGACCTGGAAGGATTCACTGACTATCTGAGGATATTTCTCATTCGGATGTTCCCTTTGGCTTTGGCTGTCTTCCAGATGGAAGAGGCAGTTCTTCCTCTTTTCTTCCGGCGTGTCTCCAGGCCAGCCCCTTCTCACGGCTTCCTTGAATAACTTGGAGTCATCCGGGAAAAAGTTCAGGGTGCATTTTCCGTCCCGGAGAAGATTCTGAGCAGTATTGGAAGAGTTCCGGCATTCGAGAAGCCTGGCATAGTATTCTTTTCCGGCAATGTAATAGGGAGCAAGCAGGGAGTAAGGGCCGAGCGTCGTCTTTCCTTCCTTAGTCAGGGTTCCGACCCTGACAACAGGCCTAGGGAAGAAAAGAGAAGTCTGATAGAAATTGTCTTTCGGATCCAGATTCTTAAAGTTGCTTTTCATTTTTACCTCCGGTGATCTTTGAACTAGCATTTAAATGGCGGAATAATCGATGAACCGTATTCGTCTTTGGATGACCTTCCGCTTTTCCTGCACAGGTTCTTCTCCGATGAAGATTCTTTTTAGGGATAAACCGATAGGCCCATAATGAACACCTTGTGTATCCTATGGGCTTTCTGTTGTCAGACGAGCAAAGGGATACCATTTGTCTTTTAAGTCGATGACAAGTGGGATAGGAGATTCAAATCCGTTTATCGATAAAGAGGAAAGGAGAAAGACATCCAAGCAATAGAAGATACAGTTCCTCAGCTTTTGCAGACGTCTACTTCTGCACAATCGATGATTTTTAGCTTGTCACTTTATGAACAAGTTCATTTTAATAGTGAAAGCACTTAAAATCAACTGATAGGGGAACCTGATAACTTAACGCTCGAACCAAATTCTTGCAGTTTTATCGCCTTTTTTGAGGTTATATAGTTAAAAATAAAAAAAGATAAACATTACTGTTTCTAACGGCCGTAAACCTCCCGTCTTCTGAGGGTTTTCCCTGAGAGGAAGATCTTTTTGTAGAAAAGTGACATGTATTCTGCAAATGACAGTCCGCGTCCCTTCTCCCTGCAAAACGCCTTCTCCGACAGCCAGAGCCGCATTCTCTTGCAGTGGAACCGGAGATGGACTGCAAACCACCGCTTTACCTAGGTGGACAGCCGGTTGACAGGGCTGAGCAGCCCTCATCCTTCGAATTGACGGTCGCCTACAGAAGCTGCCTGGAAAGCCCCCTTTTTCCTTCCCCTGTGCTCCGACATCGGTGCATTTATGTAGGTGTGGTCAACCCACACATCCCCGGAAAGGAACTTGTTTCCGGCATTTTCCGGGATTCTCTGTATTTTTCTCTTCTATAGCAGCGCGGTCTGCAGGGAGACGTGCGCCTGGTGTGCCGCCTGTCTCAGGGTCGTGCCGTCGGAGGGCCTTGGGGAACCTGCGGCGGATTGCGTCTGGCATCCCGCTCCTTCAGCGAAGAGAGCAGGCCCTCCCACTTGTCCCTGCTCTCCGTGTCCCCGAAGCGGAATCCGAGGACCAGCTTCGTCCCCTGGGGCGTTATCCCCATGGCGACCATGACCCCCTCGGATTCGACGGATTTCCCGCCGGAATAGGCACGTTTCCTCGGCACGCAGGTCGCGTCGAGGTAGACGATGGGGCAGTCGGGGGGACCGGCCCCCTCGTTGAACTTCAGCGCCTCGCCTATAGTGGACTACACGATCCCTCGGACCTTCTCCCGGGATACGCCCACCCCGAGGATCCGGGCGAGCGCCTCCGCGGTCTCCTCCCCTCTCAGCACCGCCTTCGTTCCCCGTCGCTTAGCTGGCAGGTTTGCGTTATCCTCTTCATGGCTAAAATCCTCCTTGTTTTTATTGGTCATATTAAAGATAAGGCCTGCAGCCCCTTTCGGAACAGCCGGCTTCCTGGAAGGCTAGCCTTCCAGGAGGCTTCTCTATATCGTTGTCCTTCCCTCCTTACACAAACTTTATGCTACTCCCTGATTTTCACCTCTAGCAGAAATCTTCTTTATTAATTTTTCTTTATTTTCCATTAATACAATCATCTCAATACAGTAATATTTTATGCTTTAATAAACATCAATAAAAGTAAGCAACATGCGACAATTTAAAAGGCGACAAATCTATTCCTCAAATGGAATTTCTTTAATTTCACTTTTTGCTAAAGAATAAAGATAGCAAGAAATATTATTTAGACTAATTTCGAAATTCTTTGAAACATTTTCTTTGTATATTACAACCTGCTTTTTATAAGCTTCATCGATAATATTAGAGGCTTTATAGTCAACAATAACTGCTTTTTTATCTTTCTCATCTACTGCTAAGAAATCAACAGAACCTAAACTGTGTCTTTCAAAATCTAGATAAGTATATTCTTGATAAATGATGTAACTGCCTTCTTTTAAAGAATCAATCAATGCTGAATGAATGAAACCTTGAACTAGTTTTCTTTCATTATCATTTTTAATAAAGGAAATATCTGGGAGTGCATTTGGAAAATCACTCCAATCAAGAAGTTCAAGCTCTCTATGAAGCTTAGTACCAAACTCTTCATTTTCTAGGTCAGCAACTTTTCGACTATCTTTACTTGCTTTTCCATTTGATGCTTCTTTAAAGAAATCATCCGAAAATTCAATAGACAGAATCTCTTTCTCATTTTCATTCTTTATTATTGGCAAAGGCTGATGAATTTTATATGTTGATGTATTTTTTAATACTTTCGATGAATATTCATCCCCTTTACAAGATTTTTTTCCAAAAGGGCAATAAGGATGCTTGCTTAAAGTGAAAATGTCAAAGAAACAAGAAGGCATTTCATAATAGTGAGAATATTTAAATTGTTCAGCATGATCATCTATATCTTCGACAATAATTGTTTTATTTTGTGCACGAGTCAACGCAACATAAAGCAATCGAATTTCCTCATCACAGGAATCTTTAAGTGAACGAAATGCCATTGCTTCATTAAAAGGCGACAAGAACGGGCATTCATCATAATCGGAATTCCAAGTAGAATCTGTTTTAGCTGTAGGATCTGAAGGCAATTCTTTATTAATACATTGCTTTTCCTCTATGCTAAGAGCAAGATTAAAGCCAAGTTCTCTATTAAGAGAGAGGTAGCCATTATTTTGTTTACCTTTAGAACCTGATGTTTCCTTTTTAATAGGAAGAAAAACAAGGGGGTATTCTAGGCCTTTTGATTTATGAACATTTGTAATATTCACAGCATTTGTGGAAGAGACATATAAGCGAGATTTCCTATCTTTATCGTCACTTTGGAAGTTTCTTTTTGCTTGAATAATAAATTCAGAAAAATCCTTAATGCCAAAGCACATAGAAGAGAAAATATCTGCCATATTAATAATCCATTCATAGGAAGCTATATTTTTATCAATATCAACAAGCGTAGAAATCTTCTCCATAACATTAAATTCTTTGAAAATCTTTTTTACTACAACATTTAAAGGGAAATAATTTAAGGAAATTTCTTTGTTGAGCTTCAAAAGCTTAGTAACCAGTCCAGGTTCTTTATATTTTTTAGGATCAGCAAAATAATGAGAATCATTAACAAGATTCATATCAGGAACATCCATTAAGAAGCTTCTTTCTACAGAGCATAAAGAGTAAGAAAGGTCATCAATTTCTTTATTATTAAAATACGTTGGCTTATTATCTTCTAAATTTTTATTCCACAATGGTTTAGAAAGAAGAATACTTTCCATAATCAAAAGATTCTTTAAAGCAAGATAGGTGTCTGTTTCTTGAAGTTTTTGATCAATATCGGTTGTAAAAGGAATACTCTTTCGGCCTAAGGCTCGAGCATAAATTTCTTGATCCTTATTATTACGAACTAAAATGCAGAAAGAATTGTAAGTTACAGGAAGATCATCACCACTCTCCTTATCTCTATACTTGATGCCTTTATTAACATAATCTTGTATAAGATTAGCAATGGTTTCCGCTTCTGCAGCTTTAATATCATTAGACTTTCCTAATCCTTTTTGGTTTAAAATATCTTTATCTAATTGAGTAGAGGATATTCCACCTATACTCTTATCCATACCATTAAATTTATCGTTAGCTGAAATAATTTGTTGATTAGGATCTGAGTAATTTATTCCACCATTATTAATTGTCATGACATCTTTGAAGAATGTATTAACTTCCTCAATATCTATTGGGCAAGAACGGTAGTTATTCTTCATACAAATCAAAGAAACATTATGACCTTTAGGGTCATTATATTTAGAAAGAAATAACTCAGGTTTAGAATCGACAAAGCCAAAAATAGATTGTTTTACATCGCCAACCATAAAAGTACAATTTCTATCGAAACTCTTTGATTCATCATGAGTTTTAAGATAATCTTGATATCCATTTTCTGTAGAGCCAAGAATTCTTAACAATTCTTCTTTTGTATCATTACAGTCTTGATACTCATCAACCATAATTGAAAGAGCACGACTTCTTTCGGCTTCTCTTACATCTTCAAAGTTACGGAATAATTCAAGACACATATTAAAAATATCAGAAAATTCATAAGCATTTTTTTCTTTTTTAAAAGCTTCCAGCTTTTCATGAGCTTTCTTCTCTAAATTGATAAGATACTCTAAGTTTTTCCCTTGTTTTGAAAAGATATTTAACATTATATCTTTAGGTAAAATAAGTTGGATTTTTGAATTAAAGTCTTTTAGCTTTTCTCTAAAATCTTTAAAGATTTCTTTTGCATCACTGTCATTTCCAAATATTGTTTGATTGACATTACGTGGAGGCATAGCATTCCCAGCTTCAATAACATCTTTATAAATATCTTTTTGATAAGAGCTATACATCTCATCAGAAATAATAGATTTGATTTCTTCAAAAGTAGTGTAAGAAGTATTACCTTCTTGTAAACTAGAAGCGATTTTTATAACCTTTTGGATTTTACTTAAAAGAGCATTACAATAATCATAATCACTATTTTTCTTATCAACTGCAGGAGAATAATCAACTTTTATTTGATTTAATGCTTTTTCAAAACCACGATAATATGTTTCAATCTTTTTTACTATCCAATAATAACAATTTAAAAGTTTATCTTCTCGTTGCTTAGGATCAAGAACATCTTTAAAGAATCCATCTGAATCCTTATCTTTTTTTCTAAATTTTTCGAGTGTTGAAAGTGAAGAAATTAACTTTTCATCATTAAGATCAGTATATCTTTTTAAGAATTCTTCTATAGAACCTTTTTTATCCTTAAACTCTTCAGCAATTATTTCATTTACCTTTTTTTGAAAGAAGAAATCGGCGACACTACTATCCATAACAGTAAAATCGCTATTTATTCCAATATGATCAGCATATTTTTTAACAATAGCTTGTGCAAAAGAATCAAAGGTTTGAATTTGAACGGTTTTTACTTTTAAAGCCTCTTGTCTTAATTCTTCTTTTTGTTCAGAGTTTAAAAAAGCATTTTCATTAGCTTCCTTTTCTAAATATTCTTGAATTCGATCTCTCATTTCTTTAGCAGCAGCATTGGTGAATGTCATTATAAGCATTTGAGAGACCGAAAGATTTTTAAACATTACTTCATAAAGAACTCTTTTCGATAAAGCATTTGTTTTTCCGCAGCCAGCTCCTGCTGAAAGAAGAACATTTTCACCGAAAGATTGAATAGCTACTTGCTTCTCTGGATCACACTTGATAAAAAGCCTATTCAATGTTTCTTTTTTTTGCTTTTCTGTTAATTGCATATATTTCTAGATCCTTGCTTTTCAATCAACAACAACGATTTCATTTTTAACATCTTCATCCTTTTGAAAGGTAAGATCAGCTATATCATCTTCTTGGATATCCTTGAGAGTTGATCCGACTTTTACAAAGGATGGCATATTTGGAAAATAAGATATATTTCCATTTTCTAGCTTTACACCATTTCTCAAAGAATCAGTTGATTTCATAACCATTAATCCAGCAATGTTAACGATCAATTTACCTTTACTTGAAAAGTCAAGCTTTCCATCATCTTTTAAGAAAAATCCATCAGGTTTATATCCCAAATCAGTAGGTTTTAAATCACCTATCTTTATCCACTTATCAAGAATATTTTTGTAATTCTCTGGCTTTTCTCTCATATCTTTTCCAACTAATAAAAGCATATCTTCCTTTACCCATTTTTGTCTAACATCTCGTGCATCTAAAGGTGTCTCTGATAAACTAAATCCCTTCATAATGTTCTTTTTAATAATAAGCCCATCAGGGGGTAAAGCATAACAAACGTATGCTCCACCTACTTTCTTGTACTGCTTTAGTTCATTTGCATATTGTTTTTGCTCTTTTACATAAGGAAAAGCAAATACGTAAAATGGTAGCTGAAGGCCTTCATGACCTAAAACATTAGAAAATTTATAGTATTTATCTAAATCTTTTCCAGTCTTGAAGTCGACAATAACAGCATTACTATTTTGATTCTCATAAATAGCATCATAGGACCCAGTTATAGTGACATTATTACCTATATCTACCTTATCAAAGCTAAATTCATTTCTATGAGCTTTATTTTGAGAATTTGTCGGTTTTATAAATTTAATATGACAATCTTTTTCCATTTGTTTTAAAGATGGAAGAATCATTTTCTCAACTTGTCCAATAGCTTGATCTAAGAAAAAATCAGCTTCTTCTAAAGAAATAGATGGGAGTAGCATAAAGTTTGTGTAAGGAGGGCAGGACAACGATATATGGGAGCTT
>ERZ808286.663-NODE-663-length-21180-cov-9.308592_pt1 | contig 21180 bp, 7 predicted proteins | sample MGYA00521276_ERZ808286 | MGnify/ENA primary metagenome ERZ808286 (study PRJEB31516, sample SAMN03275607) | gut metagenome | biome: mammalia-associated habitat; material: feces | host: Papio cynocephalus | place: Kenya | collected 2012-08-01 ... | reverse complement strand
GTACTTCGGCTCGTTGGTTTTGCCTCTGAACGGCACGGGCGTCATATACGGGCAATCGGTTTCCAAAAGCAATCTGTCTTTGGGGACGACCGCCAGCGATTCGAGATTATGCTTTGCGTTTTTGAACGTTATCGCGCCGCCGAACGCGTAGTACGCGTCGAGTTTGTCAAAGATTTTCACGTACTCGCTCGACCCCGAATAGCAATGCAAAAGCAAGCCGTTTTGAATATAGTTTCGCATATCGAAAAGGATTTTTCTCGTGTCCTCGTATGCGTCGCGAACGTGCAAAATCACGGGCAAATTCGCTTGATTTGCAAGTTCGATTTGCTTTGTAAACGCACTCTTTTGCACTTCCCTTTCGCTCAAATCGTAATAGTAATCGAGTCCGATTTCGCCGAATCCCACGACTTTGCCGCCCTTTGCGAGTTCGAGCAATCTTTGGCACGCGTCGTCGTCGAGAGTATCCGCGTCGTGAGGGTGCACCCCCACCGCCGCATACACTTTGTCGTACTTGTTTGCAAGCGTAACCGCAAGTTCGCTCGACGGCATATCATAGCCGACGCATATCGCGCTTTCGAGATTGTCCTTTGCAAAATCCTCGACGATTCTGTCGACGTCGCAAAGCAGTTTCTCGTCGTTTAAGTGGCAATGAGTGTCAATCAACATAACCGCCTTATCTCACCACGCTGCCGCTTTCGACAGGCTTTTCGGGGGATACGAGCACCACTTCTTCACTGCCGTCCTCTTTCTTAAAGCAAGCGCAAAGAAGCATACCTTGGCTCTCTATTCCGCGAAGTTTTGCGGGCTTTAAGTTGTACACCACGACGACGTTTTTGCCAATCGTTTCTTCGGGCGTATAGTGTTTTGCGATTCCGCTCACTATCGTGCGAATATCGTCGCCTATCTGCACGGAAAATTTGAGAAGTTTGTCGGCTTTTTCAACCTTTTCGGCAGTGAGAATCTTGCCGACGCGCAGTTGAATCTTTGCAAAGTCATCGATTGTGATTTCGCTCAAATCGACGATGTTTTCCGCCTTTTTATCTTCTTCCTTTTCCTCTTTTACGCCCTCTTTCGTTTCGGGTTTGTCGGATGTTTCTTCGGGCTTGTCCTCTTTTACGATACCCTTTGCGAGCAAGTCTTTTTTCACCTTGTCAACGTCGATTCTTGCAAAGAGGTGCGCGGGATTTTCAGCAACTTTCGTGCCGTTTTGCAAAAGTCCGAATTTGTCGAGGTCTGCGTACACTCTCAATGTAGTTCCGCATTGCTCGACCACTTTTTGAGAGGTGGACGGCATAAACGGCGCAAGCAAACTCGCGCAAATCACAATCGTTTCGGTGAGGTTGTAAAGCACGGTTGCAAGTCTGTCCTTTTGACTCTCGTCCTTTGCAAGCACCCACGGCATCGTTTCGTCGATATACTTGTTCGCTCTGCGCAAAACCGTGAATATATCGCTCAACGCGTCCGCCGAACGATACGCGTCTATATTTGCAAACACTTTGTCGCGCGCCGCTTTTGCGACGGATTTAAGTTCGTCGTCAACGGGTTCGCTCACGCCCTTATCGCAAACTATTCCGCCGAAATACTTGTTGGTCATAGCAATCGTGCGTTGTACGAGGTTGCCGTACACGTTGACGAGTTCGCTGTTTATGGTGTCCATAACGAGGTCCCAACTTATCACGCCGTCGTTGTCGAAAGGCATTTGCGAAAGAAGGAAATATCTCACGCTGTCCACGCCGAAATAGTCCACGAGGTCATCTGCGTAAATGACGTTGCCCTTGGACTTGGACATCTTTCCGCCGTCTTGCAACAGCCACGGATGTCCGAAAATCTGTTTGGGAAGCGGCTCGCCGAGCGCCATAAGGAAAATGGGCCAGTAAATCGAGTGGAAACGCACGATGTCTTTGCCTATGATATGCACGTCTGCCGGCCATTCCTTTTTGTACAAGTCGCTCGAATTGCCGTCCGCATCGAAACCGATGCCCGTAATGTAGTTGGTGAGCGCGTCGAGCCAGACGTAAACGACGTGACGTTTGTCAAACGGTACGGGAATACCCCAGGTGAACGACGTTCTCGACACGCAAAGGTCTTGAAGCCCGGGCTTTAAGAAGTTGTTGACCATCTCGTTTTTGCGGGATACGGGAACGATGAAATCGGGGTGTTCGTCGTAGTATTTCAAAAGGCGGTCGGCGTATTTGCTCATATTGAAGAAATACGCTTCTTCTTCCGCCATCTCGACTTTGCCGCCGCAATCGGGGCATTTGCCGTCGACGAGTTGGCTTTCCGTCCAGAACGATTCGCACGGCGTGCAGTACCAGCCCTTGTACGAGCCTTTGTAGATGTCGCCTTGTTTATAGAATTTTTCAAATATCTTTTGCACCTGCTCTTCGTGCTCTTTGTCGGTGGTGCGGATAAATTTGTCGTAGGTGGTGTCCATCAAATCCCATATGCGCTTGATGTCCGCGGCTTTTTGATCCACAAATTCTTTGGGCGTCATTCCCGCCGCTTGTGCTTTGAGTTCGATTTTTTCACCGTGCTCGTCCGTACCCGTTTGAAAAAACACGTCGTAACCTTCCATACGCTTTGCTCTTGCAACGAGGTCGGAAAACACGATTTCGTAGGTGTTTCCGATGTGGGGTTTGCCCGAAGCGTAGGCGATTGCCGTGGTCATATAAAATTTCTTTTTGTCTTGCATGTTCACCTCGTCGGCAGACTAATGATGTCCGCCTTTTGGATTGATTTATACATTATACATCTTTTATTTATAAAAGTAAATCATAAGTGCATATGCGCGCGAGGCGAAAAATACAATATCGTATGAACGTTGCATTTCTGCTGATAACGGCAATATCTTTGGTGCTGATGACAATAACATCCCCCGAATCCGCCTTTCCCACGATGATAGAAGGCGTGCGCGGCGCAATCGAACTTTCCTTCAAACTTTGCGCGATATACGCCGTGTGGCTGTCCGTTCTGAAAATGGTGGAAGCAACCGCCCTCGACAAAAAACTGTCGAAACTTCTGCGCCCCGTAGTGTGCAAGATTTTCAAAAACGAATCTGACGAGGCATACGACAAAATTTGCATCAATCTTGCCGCAAATATGTTCGGAATGGGCGGCGTGGCAACCCCCGCAGGCATAAAAGCGATGAGCGCGATGAGCGACGGAAGCGACAGAGCAACCGGCAATATGATTATGTTGCTCGTGATAAACGCAACGTCAATTCAACTCATTCCCGCAACCGTGATTGCACTTAGAGCAAGCGCAAATTCGCAAAGTCCGTCCGACGTGATTTTGCCCACTTTAATATCCAGCGGCATAGCCACTTTGTGCGGAACGATTCTTTGCAAAGTGTTTTCGCTAAAAAAGAGTAAAAACGATTCATACGACAAAACAAGCACTTTATTTAGCAATAATCGCAAAATAAAACCCTCGTTGTGCAAATGCGGCGTAAAATCGCAAAGGGGTGGATTATGAGCGTAAGTATGTATATACTGCCCTCTCTTCTAATACTTCTCATCATAGTTTGCATCGTCAAAAAGGTGAAAGTATACGACTGTTTTTTGCTCGGCGCAAAGGACGGACTCGACCTCGTAATTGACATTTTCCCCTATATCGCGTCCATATTCGTGTGCATAGAAATGTTCAAAGCAAGCGGACTTTCGAGCATAATTTCGGGGTGGTTTGCAAAGCCTCTTGCGTATATCGGCATACCGAGCGAGGTTGCCGAAATACTCTTGCTCGTACCTCTTTCGGGCAACGGCACGATTGCGATACTCGAGGACATAATAACGAAATACGGCGCGGATTCGTATATCGCGAGGTGCGCTTCGGTGATAGCGGGCGGCAGCGAAACCATATTCTATATATCCGCCGTTTACTTCTCTGCGTGCAAGGTCAAGAAGTTGCGCTACGCTATCCCCGTATCGCTTTTTTGCACCTTTCTGGGCTCACTCATCGCGTGCGCACTCTGCCGCTTTATGTGAAAAACTACGAAAACCCTAAAAATTAAAACAAGGATAAAGACAAAACCGAATATGGAGATATAAAAGCGACTTGCGCAAAACGGCATAAAAAAACGCCGAAAAAACGGCGTTTTTTCTATGTTTTTTTGACGTTTTTCCTATGCGTTTACAACGTTATTTTTCGATAACCGCATTGAGTTTTGCAACGAGTTCGTCCACGTTTATTCCGTGTACTGCCGCCGCTTCTTCGAGAGTTTCGCCGTGCGCGAGCATACAATGCAAGCAGTGCATTCCGCTCTCTTGCAACACTTCTGCGAGTTTGTCGGGGTCGCCTTGTGCGAGTACGTCGATGATGAGCATATCTTTTGTTACCATTGTTTTTACCTCCGTAAAGATATATAAATTTTAATTATTTTCGTTCGTTTCAAGCCGCTTTGCGACTTGTGGTTTTGCGCTTTCGATGCTGTTGTTTTACGACTTTAACCTTTCGCCTTATGATTTGCAATTTAGCGTTTTCGTATTGCGTTTTACGCTTTTCGACTGCGGATTAGGTTTCAAACTGTCCCGTCAGCACCGCCCACGCGATTAACGCGACTATACCGACTGCCAAAAGCACCGCGATTGCGACTTTAAGCGGCGATACGGGCGATTTGCCCGTGGACTTGCCGGTTCTTCCGTTGATGATGAAACGATAGCCTTTTTTGCGGTACACGTACGCACAGACCCAAAGCGGCAACATCATATAGTGGAACGCAGTGCCTTTGTACAAGGTGTGCACGTTGAGATAGTCCACCACGTCCGCGCCGTAGCCGTCGATTATGCGCTTGCGAATGGTATCGTCCATCTGACCTTTTGCAACGTCGAATCCGTCCTTGAGCGAGGTGTCGTACTTCTCTGCCGAAAAGCCTGCGATGTAGTCTTTGTTGTACGCTTCGAGATTGTCGGTGTCGTAGGGCAAGATTTTGTTCAACTCTTTTTGATTGAGTTGCGTGCTTGCCTCGACCGCCACGTCCTCAAAGAAGTTGCTTGTCGAGCCGTTGACGTCGTACCACTCTATGTATGTTTCGATATGACGGTCCTTGCCGCTTCCGACGGTTCTCGTGCGGCGTTCGCCCAGTCGTCCGTCGTATGTGGAATCTGCGTTGGTCGTGAACGCATAGGACGGAATATACACGCCCTTGAAGTTTTCCACCTTGAAACTCTTTTTTAGTTTAATAGGTGCAAAAATCTTCTTTTTTATCCACTTTTTGCCCGCTTCCGAAGCCTGATTTTTTGAAAGCGCAAACGGAAGAATACTGTCGGGTTTAAGCCCTTTCATATCTTCGAGTTCGACAACGTTCGTACCGCCGCAATAAGGACATTTTATCGCAGTGTCGAAAGGCGCGAGTTTGACTTCCGCGCCGCAGTTGGGGCATTTGTAGGTCGAATCGTCGAATTTAACCTCGCCTTCGTCGAGTGCTTGAGCGTAATCGCGCTTGAAGCACACTCTTTTGTCGATTGTGCGAGTTGTGTCGCAATACGAGCAATGAAGCGCGCCTTTTTCGGGGTCGTAAACCATATCCGCGCCGCAATTTTGGCACTTTACGACCGCCGAAACGTTGTAATCGAAATCATTTGCCATTGTGAAAGCCTATTTATCCTTTATCAGCCGATTTTTGCGCCGCATTCGGGGCAGAATTTCATACCCGATTTAACTTTTGCGCCGCACTTGGGGCATACGACGTTCATCGGTTGACCGCATTCAGGGCAGAATTTTGCGCCTTGCGGAACGCTTGCGCCGCATTTAGAGCATTTTACGGTTGACTCTGCACCGACCTTTGCGCCGCACTCGGGGCAGAATTTCGCACCCGCTTTGACGGACGCGCCGCATTTTGCGCATTTGATTTTTTGCGTTTGCGCTTCGTCGAGGTTTTGCGCAAATTGATTGCCCACTCTTGCGCCCATTCCGAGACCGATTCCTGCCGCGCCGAACATACCGCCCATTCCGGGGTTCTTTGCCGCGTCACGCATTGCTTGCACGGATTCGTATTGAGCGTACTCGCCCATCTTGCCGTCGAATACGCCGAGCGTGGTGCGTTGGTCCATCGCCTTTTCGACGGATTCGGGCAACTTGAAGTTGCGCACGATAACGGAATCGATGTCAAGTCCGAGTTCGTTGAATCTGGGCTTCACTTCCTTGCATACGGTGTCGCCGATTTCGAGATAGTTTGCCGCAAGTTCGAGCGCGGGAATCTCACATTCGCCGAGCATATCCGTAAGTTGTGCAAGCACCAAAGATTTGAGATGTTCTTCGATGTCCTCGGTCTTGTAGGAATGTGTTGCGCCGAAAATCTCTTTCATGAAGAGTTCGGGGTTCATAACATGGAAGGAATACTCGCCGTGACCTGCGATGCGAATCATTCCGAAGTCCTTGTCGCGCATCATAACGGGATTTGGCGTGCCCCACTTCATTTGAGTGAAACGCTTCAAACTGACGTAATAAACGTCGATTTGTTTGGGGTTTTCAAACGCGTATTTCCAGTTTGCGAGCGCGGTGAGCACGGGCGTCGAACCTTCGTCGAGTTTCCAACTGCCTTCAGTGAAAACGTCGCATACGCTTCCGCGATACACGAATATGGCGGCTTGCGAGGGGCGAACGATGAGTTCCGAACCTTTCATAATCGCATATCTGTCGTCATATTCGAATTTATGTACTAATGTATTTTGAGAACTGTCTTCCCAACTTATAACTTTGAGAAGTTGTCTTTTGATGAGTCCCATACGTGCCTCCGTTGCTTTATTATATGTATTATATCACAAGCGGCGATATTTTCAATAAAATTTTATATTTGCGCCCCGTTGTTTTCAAAATGCAAACCAAACTTAACGAAAAACGGCATATTCCGTTGATTTTTTGCTAATTTGTCTTTTATTGTATTACCGCTCGATTATGTCGATACGTCGTATTATTATGCCGATACTTCGTATTCGGATTTTACAAAAGAGGCTTTGCAAGAAGTGAAAAGCCTCGCACTCGGCGAGGCTTTCGCATGTGTTTTGCACTAAGAAATCATCCGTTGACCGTTATCGTTTCAAGGCTGCTGATTGCTTGGGCTTCGGGTATCGTTTGTCCGGCTTTAACTTCGCTGTGCGTGTCTGCAAAGTCTTTATCTGCCTTTTTGGTGGTGACGACCGTGCCGCTGCTGTCAACGACCGTGCCTACCGCCGCATAGAGTTTGTAGACTACCTTGCGTGTGGACGTGGGAAGCGTGAGGCTTGAGCCTGCCGACGAGAACATAACCGCATAACTTGCAACCACCTTGGTGTCTGAAGCGTTGTTGTACACATATGCCGTGCCGAACCAAACGACGTTGACTCTTTTGCCGCTTACGGTCGTCGTCGTTTTGAGCGTCGTGCCGCTGTGCAATCCTTTTGCGCTCGAAATCGTCGGGGCGAGGTTTGCGTTTGTTTGGACCACCGTCACCGAGATGCGTTCTTGGTCGCCGAGTTGAATCGTTGCGTTTTTGCCGCTTGCGCTCGTCGTGATTCCACTTGACGTGACGGTGTATTGCTCGTCCGCAGGCATAGAAACGATTGCGTAGAAGAATTCGAGGCCTGGGTCTGTCGTCGTGGACGCCGTCGTCGGATACGTAACCGTGCCGTCTGCCGCATTGAACGTCGGATAGTAGACGTTGAACGTCGCAATATAGGTGAACGGCATAGACAATCTGGTCGGGTCGTTGGGGTCGATGCTGAACGACTCTTGGGCAACGCCCGACTCGATGGTTGAACTGTAACCGCCCGTCTTTGCCGTAAGTTTGGTCACGCCGTTCGAGCCGACTGTGATTTGAGCCTCTTTGATTGCCGTTGCTTCCATCTTTTGGACGAGGAACGGAATCTTGTATTCTTGGACGTTTCCGTCGATACCGATAAGTTTTGCGGTGACGTAAATCAAGCCGCCGTTGTAGGAAGGTCTGAACTCGTCGTAAGACCATACGAGCATTCTCTCTTCGCTTCTTGTCGAATACACTTTTACTGCTTCACTTCCGTCCGCCTGTTTCTCTTTGAGGTAGAGTTCGGCGGGCATTGTCGGCTTGATATACTCATACGGATTGACGTAAGCCGCAACGCCGCTCGAAACGCCATATGCGTAACCTGCGAGTTTTGCGAGTTCGGTATTGCTTTGTTCTGCAATTCCTGTCACTCTTCTGTCAAGCACTTCGACGCTGAATCTGATACGTTGCGTGCCGACTTCGTTTGCAGAGGACGAATCCGTTGCCTTGTAGTTGTACTTGCCGTCGTAGTTGACGATTGCGTATGCGTAGTATTTGCCGCCCGCATACGTCACGTTGACGCCGCTGAAGTCCCACGTTACCGGCACGTTGACCTTGTTGCCGTTTGCAAGCGTTACGGTGAGGCTTGTCGGGAAGTTTGCGTAATCTCTGTTGAGTTCGTCCGCGCTCAACTCGACGTATTGTCCGTCAACGAGTTTGTACGTGCCGTCGAGGTTGTTCTTGACGTAGCCCGAAGTTGCGACGGAAGATTTTTCATAGCGGTCGCCGCTGTAGCCCGACTTTCTTGCAAAGACATTGCTGCTTGCGTACGGGTCGATTACGAATTTGCCGTTCTGCAACAAACCGCAAGTGTCGCCCTCTACGAGCGTTGCTTCACCGCTTACTCTGCTGTTGTTGACGTGTACGGTGACGTCTACCTTCGCCGTTGCGCCGTTGCCTTCGACGCCGCTTGTGAGAGTTGCCTCAACCGCGACGTTGCCGCCTCTGTACGTGTAACTTACGTTGTCCGCATTCCAACTTGCGTTGAGCGTTTGCGTGGTCACGTAAACGAGAATGTAGAGATCTTGTCCGCTCTCGCTCTTGTAGGTCGTGTTTGCGGAATCGTAATTTACCGTGCCGTTATACAATGCGTAGTTCTTGGTGTCCGCGTTGTAGACGTAGAACTTGACGCCGTCGTACTCGCCTTCCGCGCCTTCCTTCTTGAACTTGCTGTCGACCGAGTACACGCTGTAGATGCCGGGATACTCTTCGCCGTCGGTGTCGATGAATCCGTGACGTTTGTTGTAGGTGCTGTCGTAGTCGTATTTGCTACCGTTTGCGGATCTGCCTTCCGTCCACCACGTTTGTGCGAGCATAAATTGCGCGCCGACGTAGAACGTTGCGGTTTGAGCGTACTTGCTCGTGTCGTAGACGGTGTTCGCTTCTTCTGCATATACGTCTTTGTTGTACTTGTACGAACCGACCGACATATCGTTGTACGCAAGATCGCTGTTTGTGAGCGTAACCTTGGACACGCGGATCTTGATCGACATTTCAAACGCGTCCATAACCTCGAATTCTTTGGCTTTCGAGTTCCATACATGAACGGTCATCTTTCTGTCAAGGGTTGACGTGAGTCCCGCAAGGTCGCTTGCGGTGGGCGCATTTTCGTAGGTGATGTAGTATTCGCCGACGTCGCCGTTTACAAACGTAAGTCGCATCGTGGCGGGCAGTTTGTCTTGACCGACGTATGCAAAGTGGTTGTAGTAAACGTATTGTTCGGGCATACCGGTCGACTTGTTGTACACGATGTCGATGTATCTGCCGTCATACGCGCCGTTCGTCTTGCCGACGAGCGTGTCTGTAACGGTGGAATACTTGCTCGAATCGGAATACAAATATTCGAGGTCGGTGTCGCCGAGCAAGAGTTCTGCGTCCGCAATCGTACGGTCAAGCACCGTGACCGGTACGTTGACGCGTTGTTTTGCGAGCATATATCTCTTTTCGTTCGTAAGAGCGAAGTTCGGGTTGGTCTTTTGCTTGTACGCGACGTAGTCTTCGATTGCGACGTAAGTCGGGTTGACCTTGTCGTCATCGGTAATATCGGCAAGGACGTAGCCGCCGTTTGCTTTCTCGACGCCCACGAGCGCGGTCGCCATATAAGCCGAGTTGCTCTTTCCGCTCTTGATGAGTTTGTCAACGTCGGACCAGTCGAAGTACGCGTCGAACACGTCGCCGCCCGTCGTCGTGATGCTCATCTTGTTGGCAAGATAGGATGCGTCTTTGTTAAGGAACGTATCCACCACAATCGAGCGATTCTCGTAATCGGACATAAACATAATGCTTCTGTTGACGACGTAAACTTCGATTTCGCCCGTTTCGACGTTGTCGTTCTTGCCCGCGTTGTACTTGTACGTTACCGCCACTTTGTACTTCTTGCCGAAGTAGGAAGCAACGTTGTCGTAGAACGCTTGATTGTCGAATTCGTATTCGACCGCAACGTATTGCGTCTTGTCGCTGCCGCTGACTTTGACTTCTTGCAAACTGCCCGATTCAAAGAGCGTGCCGCTCTTCGCATACGGGTCGAGATCATACTTTTGTCCTTTCGCAAGACCTGTGATACCTGCGGATTCGACCGTCACTTTAACGCTCACCGCGCTTTCAAGCACAACTTTGTCGCCGTCCTTGGACGTTATCGTGAGAGTCATATTGCCGCTAAAGCCGCTCGCTGCGGTGTAGTCGTCGCTCCACGCAAGCGTGACGGGGATAGTCTTCTCGCCGACCTTGACGTTTGCGCTCTTGGGCAAGCCTTGATAGAAGTTGTCTTTTGCAACGTCGATTGCAAAGTTGCCTGCCTTGTAGTCGCCCGAGAGTTTGTCAATCGTGAAGTCGTTGTTGACGGTCACGGGGTAGTCGCTGTAAATATCCTGACCTGCGACATATGTGCCGAGAATGCGCATCTTGCGAGTGAAACTACCCTGCTTGATTTCGTCCGCAGTCGGCATAGCAGTGCTTTCCCAGTGGATAGGCACTCTTTCGTGCTTTGTTCCGTCATTCATATAGACGGTTGCGGTGCGAGCAAACTCGAACTTGTCGAATACGTCGTAGTTGTTGCTCATTCCGTCGGGAACGATCTCTTTCACTTCCGTGTTGAAGTTTTCAAGATAAATCTTTGCCGTGAATGCGTCCGCACTCGGATAACGCATCGAAAGTCCGTCGAAGAAGAAGTACTTGCGCTCGACGTATGTACCGTTGTCGTCGGACTTCAATTCGTCTTTGCTCGGTGCGGCGTAGTCAACCCACTTGACGTCAACGGTGATTTCGCCGACGCCTTGTGCGGTTTGTACGGTCGCTTTGCTCGGCAACTTCCATTCGTCATACACATTGTATTTGAGTTGCAACATATCTTCGTCCGCGCCTGCGACTTTGCCGCCGACATATACGAGCGTTGTGTCGCTCATTGCGCCGCCGACAAATTCATAACTCGGAATGTTGACGTTGAAGGGAACTTTTTGGTTGCCTATCGTCAAATAGCATGTTTGTTCTCCGTTCGTGCCTGCGATGTCTTTGTCCGAAACGATACTGTCGAACGCTCTGACGTATGCGATGTAGGATTCGCCGTTGACCAAGTTGACCTTGACAGCCGTGCCACCGATTGCGTCGCCCCAAACACTCGTCTTGAAGTAATCGCTCGGGTTGGTTGCGAAGTTGATCGGGTCGATACCGAACGCAGTACCGTCAACGACGTGCGTTTGTTGATATTCGCTGCCGGTGTAATTTTCTATCTTCGCAAGTTCCGCTTTGAGCGCGTCAAGTTTCGCTTCGTCGTTTGCATGCTTTCTGACGTATGCCGCAACGTCGCCGATCTTTGTGCCGTCGGCAAACTCGCCGTCGAAGAATTGTACCGATTGTATCGTTTGTTGCTCGACGTTGAGTCTGAGCGTGATCTTTTGCGCCGAGTAGACAGGTTCACCGTTCTCGTCCTTCTTGCCGGTGTTGACGAGAGCGAGTTTCTTGCCGCCCTTCGTGCCGTCCGCAGTTGCATACGCTTCGACTTGCGCGTAAATCGTACCGCCGTCAAAGATATTTTGTTGCGATTTGAGTTTCGTGCAAGCGGCGTTGGTGTAATACTGCACCGTCGTCCAGTCGGGGAACATCGCATAAGTGTTCATACCGACGGAAACGTTGAGTTTGTCGTGGCTTTCGTACCATCTCGGGTTGAGGGTGTCCTCATGTGCGACATCAACCGACAACACCGAAGGCTTGATTGCGTTCACTTCGATGGGAACGTAAACCTCTTGCTTGCCGCTGTACTCGGTGCCGATGACGAGTTTCGCATAGAGCGGATAAGATCTTTGATTGCTGTATCCCTCGTAAGTGATTTCGTCGGACGTGAGTTTGTGCACCGCGTTGTCGTACGCGTTGAGATAGGTTTTGCCCGCCTTGATGAACGGCGCTTCGACGCTGAGTCCGTTGCCTACCGTCAAGTTTTCGACGCTCGTGTTGCCGCTTGCGTCTTTGACGTTGATTCGATATTCGGTGCCGAAGGAATCTGCCGTTATCGTCTCGTACTTATATTGATCGAACACGAGAGCCTTTGCCATAGAATCGAATTCGTAGGGTTTGACGACGATTCTGACGTTGACTTCTTGCGCGTACTTGCCCGCAAAGCTTTCGCTCTTGCCCACGAAGCCGCTCTTATCCGTCGAAACAAGGTTCTTCGTGACCGACGTGAAGACGCTGAATCTCTCGCCGCCGACCTTTGCTTTGATTGTTACGTCAAGACCCTTGTAGTAGTTTATGACTTCCTTACCGCTCGAATCTTTGGCGGTGATCGCTTTAAGCGCTTTTGCCAGTTCTGTCGTATCCCACTCGACGTCGAAGCCCGTCATAGAACTTTCGTTGACGAACTTGCCGTTGACGTAGCGGAAACCGGCAAGGTAGGTCACGAGGTTTTGCGTGCTTGCGTTGATGTCCATCGCTTTGAGTTCGAGGATCGTCGTGTAGTTGCCGTCAGAGTCACGCTCGCTCTTGAAGTTTTGCGTTACCGTGCCGTCCTTGTCGTCGGACATTGACGTGAGTCTTGAAATCTTGTAGTTCTTTGCGGTCAACGAGATTGTGCTTTCAACCGCTTTGCCGAGACCCCATTGATAGGTGAATCCGACTTTGACAACGTTGCTTTCCGCACCTGTCGTCCAATCGGTCGAGCCTTGCCAATCGTACTTGAAGTCGTCCGTGTTCCACTCGATCGTGCCTGCGGGGAACGCTTTGCCCTTCGGCAACTTGCTGCGACTGAGCACGTAGTACTTGACTTCTGCGCCCGTCGAATCTTTTGCGGTGATCGTCTTGTAGACGGTGTTGCCGCTTGCGTCCGTCTCGGTCTCGAGACCTGCGATGTATGCAGGCATCAACAAGAACTTGTTGCCGTCTTTGTTGAGGTTGGCTTCCGCTCCTGCGTCGATTTCCGCTTGCGTGGGTTGAACAAGGGTCTGATATTTTTTACCACCGACGGTTTCGGACGGTGATTTGCTATTCAACGGGTCTATGACCGCGTACGCCATATTGCCCGCGGAATCCTTGAGATAGGTTGCAAACGTGTACTTGCCGCCCGTTTTGAACGGAATTCTCACAAGATCAGGAAGTTCCGCCATATACTTGGAACTGGTTTCATCGATGTCGATGCCCAGTGCCTTTTCGGTGTATTTGCCGTTTATGTTGTAATATCCTTTGATGGATTGCGTTTGCACTGCCTTGTCGTTGGTGACGTAGACGGGGATTGCGTAAAGCACTACGTTGAGTGCATAGCCGTACACATAACCTGCAAGACGTCTGCCGTCTTCGTCTTCGTATTCTGCCGCAGTCAAATCGACGGTTGCCGCGTCCCAAACGATTTGCGTGCCGGGCGCGTCGTTATATGTGCCGTCGCTATTATAGGATTCCATTTGCGTGCTGCCGGAATAGACAGGGAACTTGACGTTCGCATACTGCGGGAATAACGTTGCATCCAAGAATGTACTATCGCGAAGCGTGATAGGCACAGTTGAACCATCCGACTTCACCGCAACGCCGGATCTCGTTGACGGATCGTCGATTACGATTTTGGAGGGCTCTGTGACATTTCCGACCGCTTCTGCGCTTTCCGCATCGTCAAAGTACAACATACCTGTCGTGAACGTCTTGTCTTGCATACTGTACGGCGTGAGACGGATCATAAAGAAGTCCCAAGCCTCACTCAACTTGTTGGTAGTGCCTGATGCGCCGCCACCGTTTGCCATACGGCTCATTTTACTCGTGTCGGTGGTTTTCGCCTTGTTGTACTTCATTGAATTGCCGATGCCGTTCTTCTCGGCGTTGACCATAATTTCAATGGCTTGAATGCCGGGTTTTACAGTTTGACTGTCCGTGCAACCGTAATCTCTTGCCGTCGGGTTGAGATCGATGTAGATGTTGATGGACGGATCGATTTCGCCCGTTGCAAACGGAATGGGAAGAATGCCACCGAGAAGGAGGTTCAATCCCTCGATAATTTCGCTTCCAACATTCTGGATTGCAGCGTAAGGACTACCTAACAATTCTACCAAATTCTTAAGGGCTTGTGGTGCAGCTGCATCGTATGCAAGCAACAATGCCCACTTCGTCAACGTTACCGGCAAGGATCTCGCAACTGGTTCTAAATATTCAACCTTTTTCTGCGTCGAAACATTGTCGTTGATCATTTCTTTAAGTTTATTAAGAATGGTGGTGACTTCGTCAGTGCTTCCCACACCATCAATGGTAACGTCCTTTAACGACTTTTCACTGCCTCCTGTCTTTTGAACATCTCCGAAATAAGGTTCACCATCGTCGCTATCGATCTTGTCTTTCATTAATCCCAAAACAACAGTTATTACTTTGATGATAAGTTCGTTGTACGCGTCTTTATTGAGCGTGACCTTAACAGAAATCTTGCCCATGCCGTTGGACACCTTCGTCGCTTTGTCGAAGTACGGCCAGTACTCGTTGTCGTTGAACAAGTTGACGTCAACGCTCTTGATGAGGTTGTCGAGACTGAGCGGATATGTGAATTCTTCGGCCGCTGCCGCCGAAGCGGAATCCGAAGCCGTCTTTGCGGTCGGATATTCGTAAGTTGCATCATCGCCGTCCGTTCCTTTTACGAGTGCGAGAAGAGGCGAACTGCCAAACATTCCGCCGAGATCGATGCAGTCAAGCGCAGAAATCAATGGAGCGATTGTGCCTGCCACACCTCCGCCCGGAAGCGAAAGGTTGGTGATGAAGATATTATTGCCACCCTCTATTACGGAAAGACCGGTTGCTGTTCTGGTGCTCTTTAAGTCGAGACGGATATTGTAGTTCCTGTCACTATCTTTACTCTCTTTGAGATTGGTTGCCGTAAAGACTCTTCTTCCGCTGAGCGTTATGCTTGAATCATTATACAACGTCTTGACTTTTTTGGTTTGCGTCAACTGCCATACTTTGTTTTGAATCTCGATATTCAAACCGGGTTTCACACTGTCGATGACGTTTTGGATGAGGGACATAATGCCCGACGTCTTCGAGAAGGTCAAGCCGGTATAGCCCGTCTTCACTTCTTCGATGAGGTTTGCCGAGTCAACCATGCTCTTGCCGAAACCGAGTTCAAACCCACTGATCTTGACGTTTGCACCCGTGCCGACGCTGTCGAGTTGCGCGTTGAGGTTGACCGAATCGAGCCCCTTTGCGCCGAAGTTTACGTCGAGTTTGGCAGACTTGACGGGCGGAAGTTCGATGTCGCCGAGGTCGAGTCCGAGCATTCCGATAAGCGTCGAGATAAACGCATTGTCGAAGGTCACGCCGAGACGTCCGTTTTCGATGTCCACTTGCAAGTAGAGCGCATTGCTTGCCGCTGCGTTCGCACCTGCGGTGTTTGCGTCGGACGTCGATGCTTCGGACGTCGTTGCGTCTGCGCTTACGCTTGCGCCGGATGCCGTTTGAGCGTCATAACTCGGGGTTGCGCCGAGCAAGCCTGCGATGCCTTGAAGTTTGATCTTGCCAAGACCCAAGCCGCTTGCGTCAACGTAGAGTGCGTCGGAATAGATTTCGTTTGACGTATAAACGCCGCTTGTTGCCATACCGAGTTCCCAGCTGTTGCTCTTCTTCATAAGTCTCGAAGATCCGAGATAGTAGAATTTGAGGAAATCTATGCCGGTTTCACCGGGTTTGCCAAGCGAAACGTCCACTGCCACGTCGCTGTACAAGATGCCGCCTATGCCGTATGCGAGGATGGGCGCAAGGTTTACGTTTGCCGAAAAATTGACGGAAACGTTAAACTCGTTTGCCATCGTGATGTTGATGTCGGCAAGTTTGTACTTAAAGTATTTGGTATTCTTTGCATACGTCTTTTCTGTGTAGAGTTCGTATGCGTCGTCCGCGTTCTTGACGTAGACTTTGCAGTCGTAAACCTTTCCGCCGTCGGTGAGAGTCTTCTCGTCTTGCCATTTGAGTTCAATGAATTGTCCGAACATCGCCTGACCGCTGAGCAAGTTGGCAAGAAGATCTTGCACCCAACTTGCAAACGATTCGTCATAGCCGTCTTGAGTAGGCTTGAGTCCCTTCGTCGTCGTCGTGAGATTGATTGACGCTTTGAGACCGATTGTAGGCAGGTTGAGAGACGAAATGTCGAACGTGCCTGTGCCGTTTACGAGCGATTCGAGGTCGAGCGCGAGGATTTCGATATAATCTTTCGGCACTTTTGCCGTGTGAGTGTATCTGTAATACGTCTTGCTTTCGTCAACGGGGTTTTCGTCGAGGACGTACTCGCCTGCCGCATTCTTGACGTATTTTTCTTGCGACGGATTTGCCGCAAGTTCCTCTTGAGTGAGTTGCTTAAAGAACTTCTTATCTTCGGCGGAAAGTCCGAAGAGGTCCACGATGCTCTCGCTTGTGTCTTTTGTGACGCTTCCCGCAGGAATGTCGAGGCAGAAGTACAAGCCGTCGCTGAGTCTCAAATTGAGACTGATCGTGGTCTTGTTGCCGTCTTGCTTGTAATCACCTTTCGTGCCGTCGGTCACTTCGATGTATCTCAATCCGACTTTCTTGTACGTCTTGCCGTTGTAAGTAGCCTTCTCTTCTTCCGTCATCTTGACGTACTTCTTTGCGCCTGTTTTGGAAGCGTCCATTCTGACAAGCAAGTCGCCGACGTCGGGGATCAAATCTTTTTGTTCGAGTCCGCGAATCGCCATTATCTTCTTGTAGATTGCGTTGACGAGGTCAGCGTTGAGTTGCAACAAGAGTTTTTGCGGCGTAACGTTGATCATGAAGTATGCGTAATCCTTCAACTGATCTTCGTTCGCTTCGATCGTGCCGATGTCCTCTTTGCTTGCAATGCTTGCACCCGACGCATCGGTGGTGTCTTCTTTGTTCAAGAACTTGCCGAGTACGCCTTCGAGCAAACCGTCAAGGTTGAGGTCGGTCACGGCAATCTTTGCCGTTTCGCCGAGTATGCCGCTAAGGTCGACGTACACTGCATTTTCAATGAGGTAAACGCCAATCAACGTCTTTTCTGCCGTCATCTTTGCAGAACGCTTGGTGAGACGCAGTCCGAGTTCGACCTTGTACGTTTCAACGTCGATATTGGCAACGAGGTCGAGCGTGAGGAACGCGCCTTGGTTGTTGCCGAATTCGTTGACGATGTTGAGTTTGAGCGTAGAGCCGCTGATTGCACTCGAGGGATTGATGAGACCCATAATCATATCGAGGATTTCGCTCAAATCGATTATGTTGTCGTCGCCCGCTTTGCCGCTTCCGTACAACGAAATCTCAATCGACATCTCAAGATGTGCTTTTGCGCTTTGCAAACTCGTGTAGTTGCCATAAGACGCTTGTTTTGCATAGTGCGTTTCTTCGCTGTCGGCAGCCGTTGCAAGACGATACGTTCCGTCTGCATTCTTGACGTATTCGCCGTCTGCGGATTCAACGTAAACGTACTTGATTGAACCGTCTGCGTTCTTATCCGCAAATTTCTCGTCTTTGTCTACAGAGAATTCTTTGTTCACCGTAGCGTAGAGTTTGCCCAGAGAAATCGCGATTGCGAAGTCGCCTTGTTTGAGGTATGCTGCGCCGTTGCTTGTGAAGTATTCTTTTGAGTTGTCGTATTCGCTTGCTTCGACAACGCTATACGTCTTGTCTGCGTTCAGCACATAGACGGTCTTGGTGTATTCGGTGCTGCCGGAATACCACTTCTTGATGGTTTTGCCTTCATCGTCGGTTGCGTCTTTGACCGTAAGTCCGCTTATCTTTTCATAGTGCTTTGTGAATGTGTTCGTTGCCGCGTCGTAATCGTAGGTGTCGCCGTCCCAAGCAGGATATGCGTACGCAACGAGTGCGTAATCGTCTGTGGATACGAGAACGTAAGTGTTGTCGTCATCCGCGCCCTTGCCTACAGTGTACTCACCGCTCGTTTCTTTCTTGAACGTTGCGCCCGACCAGTTGCTTCCCTTGAAGTACTTGCCGTCTTTGCCGTACATCGCGTTGAAGTTGTTGACGGTCTCGTAATAGAGCGTGCCGACCTTGAAGCCGAGGTTGATGTCGATGCTGGGCGAGTTGCCGTAGAAGTTGATGGTGATACCGCTGGTGTCCTTGGTGTTGCTCGTGTAGAGTTTGGGCAAGAACTCGCTGATGCCTTGAAGCACTGCGCTGTCGCTGTCTGCGAGCATACCGATGAGGTCCGCGATAAGAGTTTCGTTGAGTCCGACCGTGATGAAGTCGTTTGCGATGAGCAATCTGCCGAGAACGACGTTGAGAATGTCCCATACGTTTGCCGGAATCAAGCCCGTGTTGACTTCCTCGTCATCGGTGGCAACGGACGCTTGCGCGCTTGCGGTCGTCGAACTGCTGCCGAGTATGCTCGAAAGGTCGAGACCTTCGACCGCACCGTACGAGAAGAAGTCGCCCCAACCGACGATGTCGCCGATTTGGCTCGCGTCGATGTTGAGATAGAGTTTGCCGTCTTTGATTTCAACCCACAAGAACGCTTTCGGTTTTTCTTCGCCGTGGAAGTTGGTTTCGTAGGTCAATTCGAGATAAATCTTCGCGCCTTCGAGGGCTTGCAAAATGCCCACGCTCGTGTCGCCCGCAATCATCTTGACGAGATTTGCGAGTTTGAGATACGCCTTGAGATTGAGGTTCAAGCCGATAAGGCTTTGGAATTCCTTGTTGCCTTGAAGCGAAGTCGCGATGAAGTAGAGATATTCGCTGATTTGCGGATCGTCGATGAATCTCGTGAATTGATACGTCCAGTTGATGACGTCGTCGAGAGTCATCTTGATGTCGAGGTTCATTCCGAGTTCGACGCTTTCGAGGTCCGCAAGTACGCTTGCAATGTCAAACGTGCCGCCGCCGAGCAAATCGCCGAGGTCGAGTGCCAACGCCTTGGTGTAGTTGGTGAAATCGGTGACTTGTTTATAAACCTTCGCGGTGTCGTGGGCGGTCTTGAAGGCATCCGCTTCGCTCATATCGGTGTATCCGTTGCCGTTGGGGTCGATCGGATAATAGGTTTGTCCGTTGTAGACAACCTTTCTGCTCTTTTCGCTTTCGGTTGCGCTCGATTCGTAGTCGCTTTCAAGAGCGTATTGCAAATTGCCCTTGCCCGTGAAGCCTTTGAGCGTGTCTTTGTCCGTCTTGACGAAGTTGCCGTTGTCATCGACAACGTAGAGCGTACCCGTGTAGGTCGCAAATTGGTTGGTGTTGACGAGGTTTCTGTACTCTCTGTACGTGTCTTCGTCGAGGTTGTTGTTGCCTGCGATGTCGTTGAGGCGTTTGTAAACGAGCATATACACGCCTTCAACGTCGGTGTACACGTCGCCCTTGAATGCCAACTGTCTTGCGGCAAGCACTTCGCTCATAACGGGCTTGGCTTTCATATATCTGTCTTCGGGACCCGCAACCGTGTTGCCGTTTGCGTCTTTGCCCGTGTAGAGGTCGCCCTTCGTGCCGTCTGCGTTTTCGATATAATCGTAACCCGTCGCTTCGTCGTGTATGAGTTTGACGTAGTCTTTGCCGTTGTAGTTCTTTCCGTAGTAGTTGCTGTAATCCGTGTTGTCGTTGTCGCGGTAGAAGTTCGCATAGTAGAAGATTGCGTTAGAGCCTTGTTGCATTGCCAAAATATCTTCTTTTCTGCCAAATTCGATGGACGAGGACTCGCCCGCCACACCGTTCATACCTTGAATGTTGAGTCCGAGATCGAGCACGGGAATATCGCCCTTCTCGTTATAGAGAATTGCGCCTATCGTAATGTCGTACGGATTGAGGTTTTGTTTGAGATAAACCTTGAGGTTTGGCAACATATCCGCAATGCTTGCGTTGTCGGGCAAAAGTTCTTTGATAAGGACTTTTGCAAAGCCCGACGTCACGTTGAGTGCGAGCGCATTGGTGAAGATGTTGACAAACAAACTCGTCGAATCCGAACTTTGACCGTCGGGATTGAGATTCGTCACGTCGTCGGAAGCAACCGATGCGTCGGCAGCAGTCGCGTCTTTGCCGATGCCGGCCACAAGACCCGTAATCACTTCTTCGAGAGAGTACTCGCTCATATCCACAAAGAGTTTTGCGTCTTTGCCGAGCAATGCTTCCGCGTCGATGTAGAGACCCGCTTTGCCGGTGTCTTTGTCGTTGTCGTAGTAGATGCCGAGGATATGAGGCTTCGTGCCGTCGAGCAACTTGACGTCATAGTTGTTTTCGTCTCTGTCTTTGCTCGTGACGTAGTTCTTGCCCGTGCCGTCGTCAAGCAAGTCGTTTTGTTCGCCCCAAACGTCGATTGCAACGTCAAGGTCGTGAACGTCGATACTGAACGACGGAAGAATGTAGAGTTTGAATCCGAGATTCATTCTGAGCGAGAAGTAAACGTTGAACGACATATCTTCCGCGATTTGGAATTTGCCCGTCATTGCGCCGAGCAAGTTGCCCAAAACGTCGCCGAGCGCTTCGTTCACGCCGTTGTATTTCTCGTCGAGAGTGCTGTTGACCCAAACGTACAAACCGCCGTTTGCTTTGAGTGCGTCGAGGTCGTCCGAAGCGGAAACTTTGACGTAGTCGCCTTGGAACTTCTTGAACATTATGCCGTTGAGTACGGTCTTGTAGTTCGCGTCGGTGAGTTCTTTTTTCGTTACGCTCTTGTACGCTTCCTGATAGGTTGCGTAATCGAGGTAAATCTTGCCCGATTGAATGAACAGACTGCCTCTCAACGCAAGCGAGATGTAGTAGAGATTGTCGCTGTCAACGTACTTCTTGTACGCATAGTCCGCATATTCGGGCTTCGAGAAGTCGGGTTGCGTAATCGAACTTGTTTGTTGAACTTTGATGTAGTAATCGTCGCGATCGTCGGTTGCGGGGATAAGAACTTTCTTTTCGGTATTGTAAGTGTACTTCTTATAGATGAAAGTTCTTTGTACTCGCACAAATGCGGTCTTTGCCGTGTTCTCGACGTAGTATTC
>ERZ808286.660-NODE-660-length-21234-cov-4.088295_pt1 | contig 21234 bp, 22 predicted proteins | sample MGYA00521276_ERZ808286 | MGnify/ENA primary metagenome ERZ808286 (study PRJEB31516, sample SAMN03275607) | gut metagenome | biome: mammalia-associated habitat; material: feces | host: Papio cynocephalus | place: Kenya | collected 2012-08-01 ... | reverse complement strand
AAATCTCTTCCTAGTGGTTTTTTATTTTCAGTGACCCCTACGGGGTTCACTTCAAATATGGTGTTTTTTTATCTTTTTATTTATTAATAAGAAATTATTTGTTATGTATAAAATAAAAAGACACTATTTTTATGTATATGTCATATTGATAGTGTCTTAATATTTTTTATGCTGTCTTTAACTCCAATTTCCATTGAAAATGCATTAGTTTAACAAGCATTTTATTTAGTATATTATTTAATTTAATTGTTTGATTTTTTATGCCGTGCGACTGTTTCGCTTTAGGTATGGCATATATTTGTTCAAGTTTGGTATGTAATTTTTCACATTTAATTAACAGCAATATATATTCGCATACGTCCTTATTCTCTAGTTTTGTTGTATATTTGTTCATAGATTATCCTCCCTTGTTCTTTTTCAAATTATAAATCGACATTATTCATATTTCAACAACAATAAAACATATTTTTTTATACAATTTTGCATTGTTGACGTAATTACTCATTTTTTGTTATTTTTCGACATACTACGACATTATAAACATAGTTTTTATATATGCACATTTGTTAAAATGTAGTATTATTATTCTGATTTTGCTTAACCTAGTTTTAGGGGATTTATGACAGAATTAATTAATGAGAGTAGTAGCCAAGATGTATTAAAAGGAAGAATGTATCATCTTAAATATAATATTACGAAACAAAAATTTTTAGATCACGAAAAAACTTATTTATTATATAATGTTCCTACTATACTTTCTGCTGTATTAGAAGAACAAGAATATATTATTAACCAATTGGCTAGTAGTATCAAACGTTTCTTATGTGATTGTGAAAAAATACTTGTTGTAGGTCTGGGTAATAGACACATTAACTCTGATAGTTTTGGTACGCAGTGTATACGTAGAGTTATAGCAACTAGACAATTGATTAATAGTACTCGAGAAGTAAGTGTTATTAGTCCTAGCGTATTTGGTTTAACTGGTATTGAAAGTGCTGATATTATTAAAAGTGTTGGCAATATTGTTTCACCCGACTGTGTGATACTTATTGATACTTTGTGTGCCAATGATTATAATAATTTGCTTACTAATATTCAAATATCCGATGATGGATTTCAGCCGGGTGCTGGTGTAGGAAATATAAGAAAAAATATTAACGATAAAACAATTAATGTTAAGACAATATCAATTGGTGTGCCACTTGTGGTGTATGCAAAAACACTTGTAGGTAATGTCTTGGGTAAAAATAATTATCGTACCAATAATGCAAAGTTTAATGAGTTGGTTGTTACTACTAAAGATGTAGATGTTTCTATAAAGAAAATATCTTATATAATATCTTCTGCTATTAATTTAGCACTTAATGATTATAGTCTTTCCGAACAAAATATAATACTAGGATAATCTTTGTGGGTATTAGTATTGTAAGTTTATTAAAGTGATAATGACTATAGTATCTTATATAATTAAATTGTTAAGTAGAGAGTTAATAAGATGAGTTGCTTAAATTAAATATAATAAAAAAACTAGTAACATTATTTTGTTGTTACTAGTTTTTTTATGATTATTTTTACTATTATTATTTTTCATTGATGTTTTCATCATTGTCATTTGTGGCTAGGACATCTTGCTTATTTGTACTTGCGATTTTTTCTTTTCTATGTTTAAAGTAGTCGAATATAAACATTGTTACTAAAGACAACGCTACAAGTAATAATCCAGTAAACCACCAAGTTAGTATCGTACCTTCTAATAGTGGGGAAGTAATATTCATTGCACTGGTGTGACTTGTCGCACTTAATAGGAATAATCCATATGTCATAACACAACATAATCCGAGTGGTAAGTAATACCATTTTTTAAGTGTTGGTACAAAATAATGAGTTATAAACATAAGTGTAATCAAGTAGAACATAATTGTATGATGTAACAACCCAGAGATTGTTGCTGGATACAAAAATGATTGATCTTGACCAATAAAGTCAGGGTATATTAAAGTAACTAGTCCACCTATAAAACCTAAATAGCATATGAAATGGAAGAAACCGCAATCTTTTTTGCCTACTAATACACTAATAGACAATAGAAAACTTGATAATCCACAGAAAGTGTTAGGTATAAGTTGAATCCAGTTGTTTTTGTCTATACAGATTGAAATTCTGTTCCAGATAACAGCAAGCAATAATGCAAGTGCTATGGATTTAATTACTATAGTAAGAGTTTTTTCATTTTTAACAAACTTTAATATACAATATGTGCCTACAACTGCTAGTACGATAAAAATAGCAAGATAAGTTAGATGTTGCCACCCAAAAATTTTTGGATACATAATATTCTCCTTTTTGTCTTTATGAGTATAACATAAGTATTTGATAATGCGAAATATTTTATCGACTTTTCATATTTGCTTTTTTATTTTTTCATTTTGTGGTTTAATATGTATGTATTAAGGAGTGTTATTATGGAAACTTTAAAAGCAGGTTGTTATTTAGTGGATTTTGATAATAAAAAAGTTGGACTAATATATAGACAACATTTAAACGATTATTCTTTTCCTAAAGGACATCTTGAAGATAATGAATCTTTGGAAGAATGTGCAGTAAGAGAGACTGCTGAAGAGACCAAACGTGATTGTGAAATTATTAAGTCTATACCACCAATTGTAGATGAATATACTACTCCACGTGGCGAGCATTGTAAGTGCTATATGTATGTGGCAAAGGATATAGGAAAGAGCGATAACACATCTTGGGATACTCATGATTTAATATGGGTAAATATAGATGAAGTTGAACAAAAATTAACATATGATAGTTTAAAGGAATATTGGCGTGTAGCCCAACAATATATTTTAGATATAATAAAGGAAGTTAAATAATATGGCAGATGAAGTAATTAAATTTGAAAATGGCGATGAATATGTAGGCGAAGTAGATAATGGAATGTTTAATGGCAAAGGCAAATTTACTCTAGTTGAAGGTATAGTCTATGAAGGTAATTTTGTTAATGGTGTACTAAAAGGACAAGCCAAAATCACTTATCCTAACGGCAATGTATTTGAAGGAGATGTCTGCATAGGCGACCCTAATGTTACTGATTATAAAGGTAAGGGTAAATATACTGCTAATAATGGTACTGTATTTGAAGGCACATTTAATAATGCTTCATTAACAGGGACTTGCACAATTAAGTTTGTTAGTGGCGAAATATATGAAGGCGAAATTAAAAACGGTGTATTTAATGGTAAAGGTAAATTATCATATAATGGCACAGTATACGATGGTACTTTTGTCGATGGTAATTTTGATGGAGAAGGAACTATAACATATCCCAATGGTAATTACTATCGTGGCAAGGTTAAGGACAATGTGCCATGTGGTGTTGGTTATATGACCTATGGTAAAAATAATTATACTGGCGAATTTAAAGATGGTATAAGAGAAGGTAAAGGTATATACACATTCGAACAAGGTTCGGTATATACTGGTGACTTTGTTAATGATATGTTTGACGGAACTGGAGAGATTGTTAATCCAGACGGCACACATTATAAAGGTGGTTTCAAGGCAGGTCAATTTGATGGCGATGGAGAGTATACTTTTGCTACTGGCGAAGTATATAAAGGTGGATTTAAAAATGGACAATTAGTTGGCACAGGTACAATAACTACAAAAGAAGGCGTAGTTAAAAAATGTGTCTGCGAAAAGGGTATGGTAAAAACTGTAGAATAAATATTGTAAATTATATTTAATGTATTTATTACATTTATACGACTAATTTATAGTTTGATTTTTTATATTTTAAACCCTTTTACTGGTACTATGCAATGTGGTATTATTGAATACTAAATAACGGCTTAATTTAGTTAAATAATTATTGTTTGAATAGTACCTATTAAATATAAAAGGAAATAAAGAAATGATAATATTAGATGTAAACAAAGTTTCAAAGAATTTTGGTTACGGACAATTGTTTAGTGATGTGTCTTTTTCACTTAATGATGGTGAATCTATATCTATCGTGGGACCCAACGGTTGTGGTAAGTCGACTTTGCTTAAGATAATAGCAGATATAGAAAAAAGTGACACAGGTAGTATAAGTATAAAGAAAGGTGCTAGTGTCGTTTATCTAGATCAGACTTCATCTGATAGAGTAGATGATCGTATAGTAAAAGACATAATTAAAGAATCTTTTTCAGATTTATTTGCAATAGAACAAAAGATTAAACGTATGGAATATGCTATGTCTACTAGCATAGATGTTAGTGAGAAATTGTTACATGATTATTGTGAATTAATAGAAAAATTTACTAGTATAGGCGGGTATGATATTGATACTAGACTTATGACTATATGTACTGGATTACATATCACAGACACTATGCTTAATGAAGTATATACTAATTTAAGTGGTGGCGAAAAGACGCTAGTTCAACTTGCTAAAGCACTACTTAAACAGCCGGATTTAATATTACTAGATGAACCTACCAATCACTTTGATATTCAAAGAATTGAATGGCTTGAAAACTATATAAAAGAGTTTAAAGGTGCATCAGTGATTGTTTCGCATGATAGATATTTTTTAGATAAGATGTCTAATAAAATACTTGATTTAAGTGGTAATGTCCCTAAAGTGTACAATACCAATTATACTGGTTATATTAATGAACGTGACCGTGATTTTGAAAAACAAATGTCTAGTTATAAAGACCAACAACAAGTTATTAAAAGACTTCAAGAACAAATTAAATATTTTAGTGAACGTGGTATGGCTACCAATAGTTCGACACTATGTAATAGAGCACATGCACTTCAAACAAAACTAGATAAGATACTTGAAAATAAAATTGATAGACCTAGAGAAGAAAAGAAATTAAATATAGATTTTAACAAAGAAGATAAGGGTAGTAAAAGAGTAATTGAAGTAAAGGATTTAACCATTACTACACCCAATGGACGAAAAATACTTGATAAAATTAATTTGATTATTAAGGCTAAATAAAAGGTGGCTCTTATAGGTAATAATGGTAGTGGTAAATCTACTTTTGTTAAGACTATTATGGGATTGCAAGACCTAAAAATTGACGGGGAAGTATTTGTAGGGCCTAGTGTAAAAATTGGCTATTTGCCCCAAATCATCAATTTTGATAATGAAAAACTTGACTTGCTTAATTATTTTAAAGAGTTGCTTTGCATTCATGAACAAAAAGCAAGAGAAATATTGGCACGATTTAAGTTTGGGAAAGGAGATGTTAACAAACTAGTTAAAAACTTATCTGGTGGCGAACGTATAAGAGTAAGACTTGCGTGTCTACTTGAACAACATGTTAATTGCCTTATCTTTGACGAACCTACTAACCATATTGATATATCAACAAAAGAAGTGCTTGAAAATGCAATTGAAGATTTTGACGGCACAGTAATATTTGTTTCGCATGATAGATATTTTATTAATAAATTAGCAGAAAAATGTGTAGAGTTTAAAGATGGAAAAATAAGAGTTTTTGAAGGAAATTATGACTATTATAAACAACAATTAAATAATCAAAAGGTTTAGTTATATGAAAAATGTAATTATTGGTGGAACTGTAAGGTCGGGTAAAACAACTTTGGCTTGTAAATTATTTAATGAAACAAAAATATCGTTATGTGAAAGCGATACTATTGTTAATGCTTTTAATGAAGTATATCCACAACTAGGTATTTTACATAAAAAACCGAAAGAATCGCGTGAGATATTTAAACCCTTTTTGTTTGAAGTACTTAATGGATTTGTTAGAAGTTTAAAATATAAGAACATACCAACAGTTTTCCCAGGCTCTCAATTTTTGCCAGAGCACATCGCCCAATATGGTCAATTGGATAGATATGTTGTAATTTTTCTTGGTATGGGACATACAACTGCACAAAATTTGCTAGAAAGATTTAGAAAAAAAGATGGTATAGGTGATTGGACTGCAGATTTTAGCAATGAAAAACTCATACATATATGTCAACAAATTATTGATGAAAGTTTAATTATAGAACAACAATGTCAACAATATGGATTTTTGTATTATGACACATTTGACAATAGAGAAGAGACTTTTAATGCTATTGTAAGTATGATTAAAGAGATTAATAAATAAAAGAAAAAAATATCGTATTTATACGATATTTTTTTGAAGTAAAATAATATAATAACTTATTTTTTATGTTGTAATTATATTGTGTAGGCATTGGTATAAGAACACTAACTATTCTCATACTATATCACAAAAATAAGTATTATTGTTTTATGATTATTATTGATTATATGGTTATTGAAGTGATTGATTACCTGTCTATTTCTTTTGTTATCCAAGCCATAATCACATCTACTACCATATCTATTTCTTGTATAGTTAAATCACGATTAAAGGGTATGTGATACCATTTGTTAAGGCAAGTCCTACAACAAGTTGCGGTGGCATGTTGTGCTATAAATACAGGGTGTCCATGTGTGGGAGTTTGTTTGCCATCGTTTTTTGGATTCATTGGTGCGAGTTTTTTTATAATAAAATCATAAGCATGACGTCTGATAGTGTCCATACCTTTATTATTGATATAATCTATATCATTAGGTTTTAGATGAAAACTGGACCTAAATTTAGATGTATTAAGTTGGTTAAGTATATTGGTTGTGTTCATATTAATATTGTAGTTGTATTGTTTGCGTTTTTCAACTAAAATCTACTATTCTATTATATTTTGTAAGTATTTGATTTAAGGACTAATAATATTGTGATTGCATTTATCAATAAAAAAACTACACTGGATTAATAAGTGTAGTCTTTTTTAAATAATTTATTTTAATTATAGTTATTATATAAAAGTGAAAATCTATCTATTTTTCATTGATTCTTGTTTTTCTAAAAGATATTTACTGCGAAGTTTAAGTTCAAATTTAGTTACCTTATCAATAAACTCCTTTTGTTCTGGATTAAGTTTTTTATATTTATCACCCAACTTCCAGTCATCTTTAAATTGTAACATTGAGAATTGGTCATCATCATTATTAGTGTCACTTTCTTCACTAAAATCATATATTTGCTCGTCAAGATCTTCTTGCCCACGTAATTTTTTAGTACTTACTTTCACTATTTTATTACCTAATGCGTGATACATAAGTTGCAAAAATCTATATTGTTTGTCGAAGTCGTGATAAGAATCACCATCTACGGCTTTGATATTGGCTATTGGCCATATCAATCCTTCAGAGTGGGTAAGTCCCAATTTATCAGCATGTGCTTGAACCAATTGATATATGTATTTACCTAGACCAGTGCCTTGATAGTCATATCTTGTCTTAAAAGTAGCAATGTATATACCATTATCTTTAATTTGATATTCTATAAATGAAACAGGGGATAATACATTCTTTTGATCAAGGAGTGCAATTTGATAAGCACGTATATTATCTTCAATTTTTGAGAATGCTACCACCAATTCTGTTTTTGCTTTTTCTACATAAACTATATCGGCTGGAGCACCATTATTATCAGATTTAACTATTGCTTTTAGTAATGCGTTATAATTATATGTACGGTCATCATTAATTTGTGTTTCATTAGTAGTTTTCTTTTCCATATTATCTGCCTTTACCTTTATTCATTTTTTCTATGTATTTTTCATTTTTTGCTAATTCAAATGTAACTATCTTGTCCAAATATTCTTTTTGATTTTCAGATAATTTTGCTAACTTTTGTCCACGTTTCCAGTTGTCTTCAAATTCAAGGTTAATCCCTTGGAATGTCTTTTTTTCTACTATGTTATTACCTAGTGCATGATACATAAGTGTTAAAAACTTATATTCTCTTTGAAGATTACCTGGCTCACTAGAAGTTATTCCTTTTATATCACCAATAGGGCATATTAATCCGTTAGAAAATTTTAAACCCAATTTATCAGCATGTGCCTGTGCAAGTTGGTATATAAATTTGCCTATTCCCAAACCTTGATATTCGTATTGGGTTTTAAAATATCCTATATGCATACCATAATCTCTTATTTCATATCTAATAAATGATGCAGGGTTACCTATATGTTCAGGTCCGTCAAGTATAGATATTTCGCAAGTACGATCAAGATTGGGATCGCTTTTAAAAGCAATAATAAATTCCTTATCTGCTTTTGGTATATAAATTAACTGAATAGGGGATTTACCGCCATAATAACTTTTGGCTAATTGTATTGTTAATTTTTCTTTTGGATTTAATTTACGTGTAATGTTTGATTCACTCATTTTTTTAACCTTTTTTGTTTATTATGATTCTAATTCAATTGTAAATTTAGATTCTTTATCATATTTCATCATTGAGTCAAGAAACTTCAATTGAGCATTATTTAATTTTGCTATTTTGGTGTGGGGTTGCCATCTATCTTCAAAAGTAACGAGATTAAGTATTGGATTAGTATTTTTATCTTGTTTAGGATTTTCTATTATTGTATTGCCTAATGCATGATACATAAGCATTAAAAATTTCTTCTCACTTGCTACATTTTTACCACAGCCATCACTTACACCTTTAATATCAGCAATAGGTTGGATTATGCCGTGTGAATATGTAACTTTATGTGAGTCGATATGTGCTTGTGCCAATTGATAAAGGTATTTACCTAGTCCTTTACCTTGATAATCATAATCAGTCATAAATTGTGCAATGTAACAATTATCATTGTATATTTCATAATTAATTTCTGAAATAGGAGATATTATACCTACATCGTAAAGACTTAATGTTGCGTATGCTCCATCTCTTCTATATCGTAGTATATAGTCTTCATTGGCTTTATCAATGTGGACTTTTTTAACAACAGAAGAAGGATACATTTTTGCTAATTGTTTTTCAAATTCAGATATTGTCATTGTATACTTCCAATTTTATTTTCTTTTATTATTTTGTTGTTCGCTTAACTTGAATAAATATTTTTCATAAGTAATCATATCTTCTACAAATTTTTGTTGAGTAGGATCAAGTTTACTATATTTTTCATTCTCTTTCCATTGATCTTGAAACTTTGTAATTTTCTTCCCATTCTGGGTTTCTTCTACAATTTCATTACCCATAGCGTGATATAATATACGTAAAAATCTGCGTTCGGCTTTATCACAATCTTGATGTGGGATTGTTACACCTTTAATATCGTCTAAAGGGGAGATAACACCATGCGACATATTAATTCCTATTTTATCACAATGTCCTTGTGCCAATTGGTAAAGGTATTTACCTAGTCCTTTACCTTGGTAATCATAGTTGGTATGAAAATGTGATATGTATGCGTCATAACTATGTATCTGATACCTAATTTCTGCTACAGGTGCTAGTCCTTTTGCTTCGTCCATGATAGTGATAGTGCAACAACTAAATGGTGGCATATCTTTTCTAAAAGCAACTAAAAACAATTTGTTTGCTTTAGGGATATACACTATCTGGGCAGGAGAATTGGGACAAAGAATATTATATTTTTCTTTCATTGATTCTAAATTCATAATTTTACCTATGATATAATAAATTATTAATATTATTATATTTACATAATATATTCTATCACAATAATATGTATTTGTACATATGCAAATTTAATAAACTTTAAAAATGTTGCCATATGTATCATAAATCATATGTAGATTTAATTGAATAAATAAATTATTTGTTAATTGCAAATATTATTATAATATTGACAACAAAATATGGTTTATTGACAAAAAACAAGATGTAGTTAATACATCTTGTTTTTATAATCAATCTAAATTTATTTAATCAATTCTTTACTTATGTTTTTTATAAAAGTTGTAGGATTGATAATATGATTATTTTGATTAGCATTATCTATTAATAATTTTTTAATTTCTAAAGCAGATAGTGATGGATTAACAGATTGTGCTAGGCACATAACTCCTACTGCGTATGGAATACCCCAACTTAATCCACCAGTTCCCCAATATGCATAAGAGAAAGTTTTGTTATCGTAACTTTCTGCCGAAGTTCTTAAAGAATTAGGTACATGCACTTGATTATCTTGACCATTTTTCATAAGTCGGTTAGGGAATCCATATTTGAATTTACCATCATCATAATCTACAAAACCCACACTTACGAATCTGTGTCCTTCAGTACAATCAACTACACATATTCCATTGTTTTCTGCTTCTTCGACAACTTTGTTCCACATATCACTATTATGTTCTCTTGCTTGGTTATCTCCAGGTGCGGCTGATACTGATACAAATTTTATTTTATCATGTTCTGATAATTTTTTGTTAGTTTCTATTATCCATTTAAGGGCTTGTGCTTCATATTGAGCATCGCCCAACCACATTGGAACTCCAGCAAAATATACTTTCGCATCAGGTGCTACACCAGTATTAGTTCCTACTAGGAAACTTGTAACAGATGGACCATGCATACTGCTTATAGGCATATCATAATCTTTTGGACAAAATAGTTTGTATTCTTTTATCTTGCCTTTGTATTCAGGGTGATCAAGTGCTAGTGGTTGATCTATTATTGCTACATTTACACCTTTGCCAGTTATGCCTAGTTTATGTAAATCACAGATACCTAGGGGTGGCTTCTTTCCATATTCTAAAATTTGTTTTGGTAGGGTATCATCAGTCCATTGTGTATCAAGATTGTAAGTTAATGTTTTTAATATATCAGTATTGGGAGTCGTATATAATTTGTGTGTATCTTTGTTCCACTCCATATATCTTATATCATCGTATAGTTCCATAAGTGCTCCTTTATCAATTATTGTATATCAATTAGTTCGATACTATTGCCGTGTTCTTTAACTATGTTTAATAAATCTGAAGTTTTCAACCACACTGTTGCAGTATTTTCGTTGGGGTGTACACCTATAATATTATTAATCATAAATTCTTTATCAATATACACTTTGACTATTTTATCCTTGTCATTTAATACACCTAGTGGAGTTACCGAACCAGGGATTAAACCCAGAATATTCATAAGTTCGTCATCATGAGCGAAAGATAAGTGTCTAGTATTGTATTTATTTTTAAAATTTTTTAAATCGACTCTCTTATTCGCTTTTACCGAGATTAAATAATAGTTGGCTTTTTTATCGTCTCTAACAAAAATATTTTTGGCATCGCCATCTGGATAAGGAAATTCAATTTCCGCCATATCAGCCATATTGTATGCAGGTTTGTGTTCGGTGACTTCATACCATATATTGTTTGAATTAAGAAACTCGTATACTTGTTGTTTATTCATATTTATCCCTTGTTAATCTATCTTGTTGTTTTTAATTAGTTTTATAATTTTATTGATAGAAGTGTCAATATTAGTAAGAGTGTAGTCGTTAACAATTATATAATTAAATTCATCTTCATTATAATCATCAATTGCATTATCACGAATTTTTATATAACTTTTTGATATATTATCACGAGCAGAAATTCTATTAATTCGCATCTCATCATCATGTGCTTTAACTAATATTTTTACATTACTATTGTTCCAGTATTTTGCTTTTGGTAATAATACCCAGTCCAGTACAGCATTTTCTTCTAGTATTTTATCAATTTGGTTTTCTATAAATTCTTGTGTGATATTGTTAAACTTGATTGTTAAATTGCTAGTAGGGCTATTGAAAATTATTTTACCTATAGATTTTCTATTGATTTTTCCGTCCATACCCATAATTGATTGACCGAAAATATCGTATAATTTTTTACACATTGTCTCATCACTATATATCATATGCCCAATTTTGTCTATGTCGATATATTGATAATTTAATTGTTGGGCAAGACGATGGGCAAAAAAAGATTTGCCACTGCCTGATTTACCAGTAACTAATATATGCATATTACACTCCTTATCATAGATATTTTACAATATTAAGTTAATAAATCCAACTTATATATTAATTTTTTTGATACAAAACCATTATAAAATTTTATTATAAGTGTAAATACAAATAATACTTTGTAATATGCACAATCAATTATAATAAAATGACAAAAAAATTATATTGTGCTATTATATATAGCGAAAAATACACAATTATATTAACATATGTGCATTATTAGTAATAAATATAATTTGTTATTTATACAATTACGATGATATACATTAATAATGTGTTTTTTGGGGGATTTATATATTGAGAGAAATAGGAATAAAAGAAAGAGAATTTTCTTTGTTGCAACATTCTAAACTTTTGGCCAGTATGGCAAAGATAATAAGAGATTATGCTTATTGTGGCTTTAGAAAAAAGTATGATATAAATAAGTATTCAAAAGAGAAAAAACAATTTGACGATGCTTATAATAAACTTGATCAACTTATGAATGATACTGGGCTTGATACTGGCGAAACTATTTTGGACTATTATCAAGATTTATATTATACATATTTTACCAAAGATGGTGTATTAAAACTTAATTATACTGATGGTGGATATGAGAGTAATTTACCAAAATTCTATTCTACTTTTAATGTTGTTATTCGTTATGTATTAGCCGAACTAGATACTTATTCCAATATTGCTATGCATAATGCTAAACGTGAATTGCTGGATGCTGTTATTACATCTGCTACCGCCTTGAAAGGATATTATTGTTATGGATTAGTTAATTTTCTTGATAGCAATGTTCCTGATAATAGATATGTTGATAGTGCTTTTACTTATCCTTATTTAGTTGAAGGCGGTGAGCCTGAACTTCAAGGATTATTAAGTATTATGTATTCTTTCGGTGATTTAAAAGTAGATAGCAGGTATATTAATAACACTATCATTAATACTATATTTTCAGATACTAGTGTTAAAGTAATATCTAATGCACTTGAGCGTATAACTGTATCACCAGAAATTAAACAGCAACAAGTAAATCGATCATTAAATAATGATGATTATTATAACACAATTGTTAAATGCTGGAAATCAGTAAGTGGTGTTAAGAATGACATAGGAAAGATAAAGAAAAATCTGATGTCAGATGCTGGTTATGCATTTTTTGATGTTGAAACTAGTGTTATGGCGGCTTGTTCAAAAGTGTCTAATCTTAAACTTGAAAGTCCTAGTCCGAAGATTGAAACAATGTTTGTAAAAACACAAGAACAATTAGAAGTAGAAAGATTAGAGCGTGAGAAGAAAGAAAAAGAAGAGCAAGAACGTCAAAGGCTAGCAAAGATACGTAGACGTGAAGAAGAAGATCGTATCGACAATATGCCAATCACTGAAAAAGGTTTGAAAGGCTTAAGATTAAGGATTAAACAAAGAAACTTAAAAATAAAACATATGCAAGAGCGTGCTGAAGAAGATAGATTGATACAAGAAACAGACGCAAGGCTTGCACGTAGTAAGGCTAAATTTGAGCGTAAGATAATAAAACGCAAAAATAAAGAAAGTCGTGATGAATATTTAAAACATCTTGGCACAAAACAGAAGATATTATTTTGGATTAAGTATCCTTTCTTTGTCTTTGGTATGTGGTTAAAATCAATATGGTTAAGATTATCAAGTATTTTTAAAAAGCCTAAAAATGCTGAAGATAATCAAACTTCAAAAACAGAATCAGATAACACAGCAAATAATGTGTCTGATACTTCATCTAAAGTTACAAAAGAAAAGACAGAACATGGTGCTAACTTATCACATTCGTTTACTGGAATTACTTGGGATTTCTTATTATATATTATAGTACCAATTGTAGCATGTATAATATTTGTTATATTGAAAAATGTTGGGGCATTAGATGCGATTTTTAATTTCTTTGGTAAACTTGCTAAAAATGTTATTTCTTATCATAAATTATTTAGTTGGGAAGATGCTCTTAAACATTTTGTTATAGATTCGGATTGGCCAACAATAGTTATGGTTATAGTTATGATACCATACATAATTGCTAGAGTTGCATTATTCTTTATTGAATTAATTTGGTTTATTGTAAAAGCAATCGTAATGTGGATACTTTCTTTATTGTTTTGGATTTTGGCAGTTACGATACCATATGTTTTGCCAGTTGCAATCTGGATTGGTGCAATGGCACTTGTGTTAAGGCGTACAAAATATGAAAGTAATCGTACACCAACTATGATAATTTTTACAGTATTAACAATAATTATATGTGTGGCATCAATGATTATATTTTTCATTTAATTAAAAAGTTAAAGTAGCGGTATGTTACTTTAACTTTTTTTATATTAAAAGGTGTATAAGTATTACAATTAATATATGTAAAATATTAATGTTGTTTATGTTTGTTAAATAAAATTAATAAGGAATAATATTAATAAAAATATTAAAAATATTCTTGCTTTTATTCGTGTTATTTGATATTATAATTAAGCAATTTGAAATATTTGCCGAAATGGCGGAATTGGCAGACGCACGGGACTCAAAATCCCGCGATAGCAATATCATGTGGGTTCAAGTCCCACTTTCGGCACCACTACAATAATTAATAAGCACTACGTTGCGGGATTTTGAGTCGATACTCAAACTCCTGTCGGAGCCAGACCGCAAGCAAGTTGCTCCCGGCTTTGTCTAAAAACAGTCCACAGGACTATTTTTTTTAACGAGTCGCCCCGCGATAGCAATATCATGTGGGTTCAAGTCCCACTTTCGGCACCACTACAATAATTAATAAGCACTACGTTGCGGGATTTTGAGTCGATACTCAAACTCCTGTCGGAGCCAGACCGCAAGCAAGTTGCTCCCGGCTTTGTCTAAAAACAGTCCACAGGACTATTTTTTTTAACGAGTCGCCCCGCGATAGCAATATCATGTGGGTTCAAGTCCCACTTTCGGCACCAAGTGTGTTGTAAGAAAAGTCTTATTTCCTTACAACAATTATAAAATCGCTGAATAGCCCATAAAATCAAGGGTTTCAGTGATTTTTTTATTTCTAAAATTTATATATTATTTGCCATTTTCAGCAAATTGAGTCTTATTTGGAGTGCCACAGGTAGTCCACTTTTTTTGATTATTTAGAAAATTAAGAAAAAATCAAACCTAGTCGCAAAATCAAAATAAATAATCAAAAAATCAAAAGAAAAATCAAAGAAATCAAAAATAATCAAAAAATATATTTGAAATCCGTTTTTTAGGCGTTCAAGTTTGCTATCATATAGTAAACTAGGAGGGAAGTATAGATGATTATTGAATATAACAAAGTTGAAGCAATGGCAAGAGAAGTTGTAAGAAACTATTACGGATTTACATTTGAATTAACAAAAAGCAGTAAGTCGGAGTCATTATATCTATATATTCACTCTGATGGGTTTATGAAATCAATGAGAATTTCAAACCATAGAAATAATTATGATTATAGTTTTGATAAAGAAATAGTATCAGATAAAGTAAATAAAAAATGCCTTCACAGAGCCATTATAAACTTGTGCGAAGGACTTCAAAGAAAAAAATTAAATTATGGATTTAGAATGGTTGCATTGCAATTATCACAACAAAGAGTTTATTGTTAAGGTTTAACAATAACTACTTCCTTGTTTGCAATTTTCGCTATATTGATTGTCTGGTAAGTTAATTAGTAAAAAGACTATAAAACAAAAAAAACATTTTGAAATCCATTTTTTTGGATTTGAAATATGCTATTATTATGGTATAATAAAGGGAGGAAAGATATGAGAAGATGTCATTGTAATTGTGGAGATGGTTTTGGACTATTCCTACTTGCAATTTTGCCAATCATTTTATTTGTTTGGTTTTTCAAATTGATAATACAAGGCATTGCTGGACTTGTGGCACTAGGAACTGCATCAGCGCAAACACTTAAAAGTTCAAAATCTTCTAGTAGCAGTATCATTCCTTCGGCGGATGATATTGACAGATACGAAGAATATGATGCAATTTTTGATGATTAAGATTAAAAGGAGATAACTATGGCTTCTGATAGCGATAAGAAAATAGTTTTGTTGTATGTTTTAGATGTGCTAAAAGACTATACAGATGACAAACACTTAATGACTTACACGGAGATAGTTTCAAAACTTGACATACTATATGGAATAAGACCAAATGTAAAATCAATCGCTAGAAACATTGACACTTTAATAGAGTATGGATACAAAATTGAAAAGGTAAGAAAAAATGGATGCTATCTAGCAGAAAGAGACTTTGATGATTCAGAAGTTATGTTCCTGGTAGATGCTGTTTATTCTTCAAAGAGCATTGCGCCTAATGATGCAAAAGAACTTATTCAAAAATTAACAAAAGGTTGCAATAAGTTTGATAAAAGAAAATATAAGCACATCTACAAGGTTGAAGAGATTTCAAGAAAGCGTAGCACACAAATATTTAAAAACATAGAAATACTTGATGATGCAATCGAGCAAAGGAAAAAAGTATCATTTCAATATAATGAATATGACGCAACAAAAAACTTCCTACCAAGAATGCAGGGCAGAAAATTTGTGATGAATCCATATTTCCTTGTAAACAATAATGGTAAGTATTACTTGGTTTGCAACTATGACAAATACGACAATCTGGCCAACTACAAAATTGAGTGTATGAGCAACCTTGAAATTCTGCAAGATGATGTGAAACCATTAAAGTCTTTGCCTAATATGGAAAACTTTAACCAAGATGATTACATAAATGAACACATTTATATGATGACAGGTGCATCAGTTAAGGCGGTAATAAAACTTGATAACGCAAAAGCAATAAATGATATAATTGATTGGTTTGGCGACAAGGTAGAGATACGAGAAAAGAATGGCGAGTTATTTGCTGAACTTAAAGTAAACGAACAAGCACTTATTTATTGGGCAATACAATATGGAAAGAATGTGGAAGTATTAAGCCCAGAATATACAAGAGACAAGATTAGAGAGACCTTAAAAGAAATTAGTGGAAAATACGAGGTATAGTTATGGCAATGTTTGATGGTAGCGGTGGAAATTTTGATCCAAAAAATCCTGTTGATTACCATGTTTACAAAGAAGTAACGGATGATAAAAGTGGAAGCAATAATAAAAGTTCCGGCGATGTCGGCGAAACTTTGCTTAAAATTGTAACATTTATAGGCTTAGCAATACCTGTGTTTTTAATACCAATAATGATAGTGGTATTCATTCAAAGTATTAAAAAATAAGGAGTATCAAATGGAAAATGAAACCAACAAAAAGTCTGCTTGGAGAGAAAGGCTCGAAACAGTAATTGAAGAAACACTTACTAAAATAATCAGCAAAAGAGAAAATATTCATTTAACACCAGAAGAGTTAAAAAAATTTAGCGTTGATGAACTTGATCCACTTGTGCCAGAAGTCTTAAAAATGATGATTGAAACAAATGAAGCTAGCACAGCAAAAGTACAAGGCAAGTTTGGACTAGGATATGCTAAAGCTTCAAGGATTATGGATCAGTTAGAAGCTTGTGGATTCATAACAGAACCAAATCCAGAAAAAGGCCGTAAAGTGCTAATAACATTAGAAGAATACAAAAGTATTTTTGAAAAAGAATAACACCTTAGGCAGGCAGTTTCTTCTTTTCTAAACTTAGATACTTAAAGAAAGTTGAAATGGGCATATTAGCCATTTTTGCGGCATTATTACTAGTTATTTCCTTTGCTAGGTATAGTTGCAGAACATAATCAAAATTGTCGGGTAAAACGAGTTTTGGTCGCCCCATGTGGACACCTTTTTCCTTGGCAATTCGTATGCCTTCTGCTTGCCTTGACTTGATGTTTTCTCTTTCAGTTTCAGCAACGAAAGAAAGTATTTGCAACACAATATCAGCAATAAATCTACCTACTAGATTTTGTGGGGTAGAACGAGTGTCTAATAGTGGCATATCAATAACAAAAACATCACACTCAACAACCTTAGTGATATAATACCATTCATCTAAAATCATTTTATAATTACGACCAAGGCGGTCTATTGATTTAATAATCAGTAGGTCGCCTTTTTGTATTTTAGCCCTTAAAATTTGATAATTTTCACGATTAAAATCCTTGCCGCTTTGCTTATCTATAAAAACATTTTCATTTGGAATTTCTAGCCTTGCCATTTCTTCTGTTTGTCTTTCAACATTTTGTGTGGTAGATGAAACACGTACATAACCATAAATCATAAAAAATACACCTCCAGTATACATTTTAAAATAGATTTTTCACTCAAACAACGCTGCCAAAAAATCTATATAAAGGTACGCTTTAATGTAGTGAACCAGAAAAACGGATTTCAAGGGCAAAATTGCTTGAAAATGCAAAAAATATTAAAAAATTTATAAAATTATGCCCATATTTTAGATAAATATGATATAATTGACTTGATTAAAGTTTTTAATTAAGTTACTACACAAAGGTGTACCTTTGCGTAGTAAAAAAATATGGCAGTCAAACTTGATTTTGACCATATTTGCATTTTACAATAGGGAGAAATGGCTAGTGTTTGAAAATATAGACAATAGAACAAAAATACTTGGAGATGACCTAAAGAAAGAGTTAAAAGAAAATTCAAAAGTAAGGATAGCAGCGTCTTGCTTTTCTATGTATGCGTTCAAAGAACTAAAAGAAGAATTAAGCAAGATTGATGAGTTAAAATTTTTATTCACTTCACCAACTTTCACCAAAGAAAAACTAGCAGATAATATGAAGAAAGAGAAAAGAGAGTTCTTCATACCAAAACAAAACCGAGAAAACAGTCTATATGGAAACGATTTTGAAATAAGACTTCGCAACGAAATGACCTTGAAAGCAGTCGCAAAAGAGTGCGCCGAATGGGTTAAACAAAAAGTCAAATTCAAAAGTAATATAACAGAATCAGCAATCCCTAACATTATTGGCATTGAAAAACCAGATGGCACAAATATAACATACAACCCAATTGATGGGTTCACAACAAGTGACCTTGGATATCAACAGGGGAACACAATATTTACAGCAACAATGAAAACAGACTTTGCAGAGCAGAGTAAGTTTTTGTTTTCAATGTTTGATGAAGTTTGGAATGATAAGTCCAAAGTTGAAGATATAACCGACACTATCGTTGAGATGATAGGCAATGCATATCAAGAGAACAGTCCAGAGTTTATATACTTTGTCGTTTTATACAACATTTTTTCAGAGTTTTTGGATGATATAACTGAAGATAATATGCCAAACGAAGCAACAGGTTTCAAGGACACAAAAATTTGGAATATGCTGTATGATTTTCAAAAAGATGGTGTTATTAGCATAATCAACAAACTTGAAAAGCATAATGGTTGCATACTTGCTGATAGCGTTGGTCTTGGTAAAACATTCACAGCACTTGCAGTTATTGCTTATTATTCGTTAAGAAACAAAAGTATCCTGGTGCTTTGCCCAAAGAGACTAAGTTCCAACTGGACACAGTATTGTGGAAACGAAACAACAAACATTTTCTATAAAGATAGAATTAGATATGAAGTGCTTTATCACACAGACTTAGGTCGTGCGGGAACAGCACACAATGGTAGAGATTTAAGACTTGTCAATTGGGGAAACTACGACCTAGTAGTTATTGATGAGTCGCACAATTTCAGAAATAATAACCCCGTAAAAGACAAGGAAACAAGATATGACTTCCTTATCAACCACATAATCAAAGAAGGCGTAAAAACCAAGGTTTTGATGCTTTCTGCGACACCTGTAAACAATAGATACAATGACCTTAAAAACCAACTCGCACTTGCTTATGCTCAAGACTATGACGCATTTGAAAAGAGTTTGGACACAAAGAGTAACATTGCAACAATATTTAGAAATGCACAAGCAGTGTTCAATGATTGGAGCAAAAGACCACCAGCAGAAAGAACAAGTAAAGACTTAATAGATGGTCTAAGCATTGACTTTAAGATCTTGCTTGACAGTGTAACAATCGCAAGAAGTAGAAAGAACATTGTTAAATATTACAACATTAACAGCATCGGCAAGTTCCCAGACAGATTGCCACCACAATCATACTTTCCAGAACTAACTAAAAGGACAGATGTTCCTGAATATAAAGAGATCTATCAGCACATTAAAGCGATGAACATGGCAGTTTATGGCTTATTTGACTATGTCCTTGATAGCAAAAAAGAAAAGTATGAAATGAAATACGACATTGAAATGAAGAAAAGTGGACTTTCAAGAAGTGGTCGTAACACAGGTATCAAGAGATTGATGACCGTAAACCTACTTAAGAGACTTGAATCAAGTGTTGAGTCATTTAGATTAACAATGAAAGGTATGCTTTACCTTAACGAAGCTGAACTAAGAAGATTGCAGTTGTATCAAGATGGACAGATTAGACCAGATGCAACAGCAACCAAAAAAGTGTTCAACTATGAAGAGTTTGACCAAGATGAAGATGGAAGCTTGAACTTGATACAAACCGACAAGGGTAAGGAAGTGGCTATTGAATATGCTGACATTGATAGGCTTTCTTGGAAGCAAGCAATGGAAGAAGATGTTGAAATCCTAAAACACTTGCTTACAGAACTAGATAAAGTGACACCAGAACACGATTATAAGTTGCAAACCTTAAAGAATATCATTGATGAAAAGATTAAAAACCCAATGAATGAAGGCAATAAAAAAGTCTTGATATTCTCAGCATTTGCAGACACAGCAAACTACTTATACGACAACCTACATAAATGGTTGAAAGAAACTTATGGAATTGAAACAGCAATGATAGAGGGTGGACAAAACAAGTGTACCTTGAAACATTGTCCAAAAAAGACTGACACTTTGCTTACAATGTTTAGTCCAATAAGTAAACACAGAGATGAAATCTTCGGTTGGATTCCAAAGACAATTGAAAGCTATAACGATCCAAAGATGAGATGGAGTCCAAAGATTGATAAACACGAATATGATGATTGCTTCAAAGATATAGATGTGCTTATTGCAACAGATTGTATCTCCGAAGGTCAAAACTTGCAGGACTGCGACCTTTGCATAAATTACGATATCCACTGGAATCCAGTGCGCATTGTTCAAAGATTTGGTCGTATTGACAGACTTGGAAGTAAGAATAAAGTAATTAGACTTATAAACTTTTGGCCACCATTGCCACTTAATGAATACATCAACTTAACAGATAGGGTAAAGAGCAGAATGACAATTGTTGACCAAACAGCAACAGCCGATGATAACTTACTTAACCCAGATGACCAAATGGATGACTATCGTGAAATTCAAATAAAGAAACTTCGTGAAGGCGAGAACATTGACCTTGAAGATCAAAACAATGGTATTTCAAC
>ERZ808286.659-NODE-659-length-21282-cov-4.668300_pt1 | contig 21282 bp, 12 predicted proteins | sample MGYA00521276_ERZ808286 | MGnify/ENA primary metagenome ERZ808286 (study PRJEB31516, sample SAMN03275607) | gut metagenome | biome: mammalia-associated habitat; material: feces | host: Papio cynocephalus | place: Kenya | collected 2012-08-01 ... | reverse complement strand
AAAAATACGTTCGCGAAACGGATCGCGGCGGTATCCGCGAATCCGCCGTTGACGCCAAGGCGTCCGAATTGAAAAAAGAAGCCAAACAGTACGGTCTGCGCGAGAAACTGAATTACGCGACCGACGCCGATCACGGTTTGAAGCTGGAAATGGTCGCGATCGGCGCGACGTCCCTGATTGAAGCGATGGCGAAATCCGAATCGATGCCGACGGGGCCCGTCGCCTTGGTCGTTCCGAAAAACGCCGTCCGCTACGCCGTCGGTTCGATGGTCAAAGCCGATACGCCCGATAAAAAGGTAAAAGCCGACGAATACGCCGCGATCAAACACGCTCAGTTGGTTTTGAAACAGCTGAAACGTTGCTTTTCGGCGGAATTCAATCCCGACAGAACGCCGAAAAAATCCCTGATGCAGGAAGCCGGAGAGCTGTACGCCCGTTTCGGCAACCCGAGCGGCGGCATGGCTCACAACGACATGCCCGCCGAAAAGCCCGCGGCTGAACCCGCCAAAGCCGAACCCGCGAAAGAGGGTAAAAAATCCCTGTGGCAGGAAGCCGGCGAACTGTACGCTCGTTTCGGCAACCCGAGCGGCGGCATGGCTCACAACGACATGCTCGCCGAAAAGCCCGTTGCCGAACCCGCCAAAGCCGAGCCTGCGAAAGAAGGTAAAAAATCCCTGTGGCAGGAAGCCAAGGAAATGTATGCGGCTTACGGCAATCCTAGCGGCGGCATGGCTCACAACGACGTGCCCGCTGAAAAGCCCGCGGCTGAACCCGCCAAAGCCGAGTCCGCGAAAGAGGGCAAAAAATCCCTGTGGCAGGAAGCCAAGGAAATGTATGCGGCTTACGGCAATCCGAGCGGCGGCATGACGCATAAAGACGCGCCGGCGAAAAACGACGCCGTCAACGCTGTCGCCGCGGCGAAACGCGCGCGTCAGGGACGATAATTCAACGCTTTTAAAAAACGGGCGGGGTCGAATCGAATCCGCCCGTTTTTTTTGTTTCAGGCAAGGTTTCCCTCGCTTGATTTTGTAAAAGACGCTCGTCTGTTTCTTTTTTTTATCGGGCGGATAGAAAGCGGGCGGCGTTTCGGGCGCGCCGCCGCCGCCGTTTGACGGCGTCGCTTATCTTTGCGGCGGTTCGTCCCGCCGTTCGGAGCGAAAGCTATTTGACCTGTTTGATTTCCTTGATGTCTTCGTTGGAAAAGCGCATGCCCGTCAGCAGGCACAGTTCCGTCAGCCCGATGTTCGTGCGCGGCATGTGCATGCCGAACACGCCCGCGCCGGCGAACCGTTTGAAATCCTGCGAATGCAGAGTCCGCATCGGTCCCAGCGTGATCCACGTCTGGTTCGGCAGAATCGTGTATTTCAGCGAACTGTAATATTCCAGCTGACTGCGTCCCAGCGCGGTTTGTTCGATGCGTAAAAAATCCCCCGTCTTGCCCGACAGAATCAGCGACGCGTCGACCAACCCCAGCGACAGTCCGCAACTGTTGACCGTCGTGTCGTGCTGGGTGTACAGGTCTTCCAGCAGGCGGACGGTCTGCCGCGCGGCGTAATTCACGAAAGCCGGCTGCTGCGTCGTCTGATAGCGCAGATTTGCGGCGACCATGTCCCAGGTGTAGTCTTCCAGTCCTTTCATCGGGCGGGGCGACGACATGAAATAGGCGTCCGTTTCCGACAGCAGTTCCCGCGCTTCCTTGTCGTCGGGGACGATTTGCGTGTAGATCGCCAAAGCCTGCCACGCGAACGGCATGAACGGGCTTTTCCGGGCGGGCGTTTTCAGCGCCTGTCCGGCGTGGTAGACCAGCGCGTCGCGCCATTCCTTTCTGACGCCGGCGAAAGCGTTGTCGCTGGTCGCGTTCCAGTAATACATTTCCGTCATCAGCGCGAACGCGGTCGCTGCGATTTCGGCTTCCAGCCGCTGAATGCGCTGTTTGGCGGGCGTTTTGCGCCGTTCGCGCGCCGCGGCGGGCGCGTTTTTGTCGTAATAAAAGGAAATGACTTTGCCCGGCATGCTGTCGTGAACGACGGACGCGTCAGCGTATCCGCGCAGGGCTTTGGTCGTCGACGCCAGAACGATCGAAGCCAGCTGGGCATCGATGTTGTTGCGGATCAAAAAGGAATAATACTGTATCAGCGTATAGCCCGCGCGCGTCTGATGCACGACGTTGTCCCAGTCGGTGTAGTTGCCCGTGATAAAGTCGTATTCGTATTTGAAAAAGCCGTCCGGACGCTGCTGGTTGATTAAAAAATGCGCGGACAGCGACAGATAGTCCAGCACTTTCGAAGGCGGCTGAGGCTGCTGGGCGGGGGCTTCCGTCCCTTTGCCGGTTTTGTTTTCGCACGCGGTCAGGGTCAGAAAAACAAGGCAGACGGCGATTAACTTTTTCATCATGGGCGAATCCTTTGCGGCGACCGTTCCAGTTTATAGGCGAACGCGGATAATTCAAAACGAAAAATATCTTTTCGATAACACTTGTTAATCGTTGCGTTATAAGATAAAACCGTTTGAAAGAACCCCTGTCACCTCCGATCAACCGAAGCGGCTCGTCCCATGCGCAAAAAGTTTAAGATATTCAAAGGAATCGGCAACAACGCGTTTGTTCAAACGCTGATGGGGCGGCTGATTTACCTGTATGTTCTGTTCGTTTATAAAACGTCGCGCTGGACGATGGTCAACGTGCGGGACGATTACGTCAAAGGCGACAAGTCCTTTTTGTTCGCGTTCTGGCACGGGCGGACGTTTTCCGACATGTTCCTGATGTGGCGGTACAAACCGGAAAAAAGCGTGTCCGTGCTGACTTCCCTGCACCGCGACGGACGCATCATCGCGTCGGCGATGGAATGGCTGGGGCTGGAAACGGTCAACGGTTCGTCCAAACGCGGCGGCGCGATGGCGGCTTTGGACATCGTCAGAAGACTGCGCAAGCCCGCCAACATCGTCGCGATCGCTCCCGACGGACGCAAGCCGGGGTACGTGATGACGGACGGCGTCGTCCAGCTGGCGAGCAAGGCGCGGCATCAGATCGTCCTGTCGGCTTTTTCCGTCAAACGCGGCAAGGTGCTGAAAACATGGGACAGGTTTCTGGTGCCGTACCCCTTTAACAAAGGGGTGGTGGTCTTTTCCGACCCGATCGACATTCCCGCGGGGCTGGACGCCGCCGGCGTGGAGCGGTGGCGGGCGGATCTGGAACAAAGGCTGATCGGCGTTACGCGCGAAGCCGACCGTCTGGCGGGGTTGAAGCGGAAAATCGATTTTTCGGACAAAGGAAAGGGAACGGCAAAATGAATCTGATGTCTTTATCGCTGTACCGCGCGGCGACCCGCGTCGGCTATCCGCTGATCGCCGCCTATCTGGCGGTGCGCAAAGCCCGCGGCAAAGAGGATCTCGCCCGCTTCGGCGAACGCATGGGGTACGCTTCCGTCCCGCGTCCGGCGGGAAAGCTGGTCTGGCTGCACGGGGCGAGCGTCGGCGAAACGCTGTCGATGCTGCCTTTGATCGATAAAATCAGGGAAACGTATCCCGCCGTGAACATTCTGGTGACGTCGGGAACGGTGACGTCGGCGCAGCTGATGGAAAAACGGCTGGCGGGCAAAGCCGTTCACCAGTACGTCCCCGTCGACTGCATGGCTCAGGCGACGCGGTTCGTCGATCACTGGAAACCCGATCTGGCGCTGTGGTTTGAATCCGAATTCTGGCCGAACCTGCTTTCCGTCATATCGGCGCGCAAAATCCCGCTGGTTCTGCTGAACGGGCGCGTGTCCGACCGTTCTTTGCGCCGTTGGGAAAAAATGCCGAAATTCAGCCGTCAGATTCAAAACATGTTCGTCAAATCGTTCGGACAAACCGAAGAGGACGCCGACCGTTTGCGCCGGATCGGGGCGAAAAACACGGCTTGCGTCGGAAACATCAAATTCGCGGCGGCGCCTTTGCCCGTCGACGAAAACGAATTGAGCCGCCTGCGATCGCAGATCGGCGGCAGACCGTGCTGGACGGCGGGCAGCACCCACGCGGGCGAAGAGGCGCAGGTCGCCGACGTCCACGCGAACGTTAAAAAGAACGTCAAGGGACTGCTGACGGTTTTGGCGCCGCGCCACCCGAACCGCGCCGACGAAATCGAAGCCATGCTGAAACGGTCGGGACTGGTCGTGGCGCGCCGTTCGCGCAAAGAGGACGTCGCCCCCGAAACGGACGTTTATCTGGCGGACACGATCGGGGAAATGGGATTGTTCTACCGGCTGGGCGCCGCGGCGTTCGTCGGCGGATCGCTGGTGCCGTTCGGGGGGCAGAACATCATCGAACCCGCGCGGCTGGGCAAAGCCGTCCTGTGCGGCAAATACATGATGAATTTTCGCGAAATCGCCGCGCGCGCCGAACAGGCGGGCGCGCTGACCGTGGTCGAAGACGACGGCGCGCTGGCGGACGTTCTGACGGATCTGTTGACCGACAAGGTTCTGCTGGATACGAAACAGCGCGACGCGCTGGCTTTCGCGACGGCGGAATCGAACGTGCTGGAACGTTTAATGCCGGAATTGGCGCAATATTTTGAATAGGGGAACGACATGCCTTTGAAATCACCGGATTTTTGGCAAAAGGACAATACATTTTTCGCTAAATTGCTGTCGCCGCTGGGCGGGCTGTACGCGTGGGCGCTGCGCCGCAAACTGGAAAAGACGAAAGCGTACCGTTCTAAAATTCCCGTCGTTTGCGTCGGCAATCTGGTCATGGGCGGCGTCGGCAAAACGCCGCTGGCGGTGTCGATCGCCGAATATTTCAAAATGAACGGTATGCGTCCCGCTTTTCTGACGCGCGGCTACGGCGGCGGGCTGAGCAACATTCTGGTCGATCCGGACAAGCACACCGCCAAAGACACGGGGGACGAGGCGCTGATTTTGGCGCGCGTCGCCCCGACCGTCGTCGACGCCAACCGCGCGCGCGGGGCGAAGCTGGCGGAAAGAATCGGCGCGGACGTGATCATCATGGACGACGGTTTCCAAAACGCCCAGCTGGTCAAGGATCTGTCTTTCGCCGTGTTCGACGGTCGCTACGGTTTCGGCAACGGCAAGGTGTTTCCCGCCGGTCCCCTGCGCGAACCCGTCGAGGACGGATTGCGCCGCGCGGACGCCTTCATCGTCGTCGGCAAGGACAAGGCGGGCGTCAGGGAATGGGTGGACGCGCGTTTCGCGGCTCTGCCTTTTGTCGGCACGCACATCGAACAGGACGTCAAAAAAATCGCCCAGCTGTCCGGCAAAAAGGTTCTGGCGTTCGCGGGCATCGGCTATCCCGACAAATTTTTCGACATGTTGCGCGATTACGGGTGCGACGTGGTCGACACGCAGGCGTTTTCCGACCACTATCCCTATCGGGACGAGGATCTGACCGATCTGATCGCCCGCGCCGAAAAGCTGGACGCCGTGCTGGTCACGACCGCCAAAGACGGCGTGCGCATCGCTCCGCGTTTCAAAGCCGACGTCCAAATCGTCGAAGCCTACATGGTTTGGGACACGCCCGACGCGATGTGCGCCCTTTTGTCTGCTTTGCACAAATAAGGGGCTGACGTGAAAAAGAAAAAAAGATCGCTGAAACGCAGGCTGAAAAGGGCGTTTTTCCTGTGCACCCGGTATCCGCTGGAATTGATCGGCGCGCTGATCTTTTGCTTTTTCTTCCGTCTGCTGCCGCTGGACTGGGCGTCCGGAATCGGCGGTTTTCTGGGACGGCGCATCGGTCCGAAACTGCGGATTTCATGGGTCGCGCGCTATAACCTGATGAAGGCTTTTCCCGAAAAAACATCCGCCGAAATCGACGAAATCGTCGTCGGCATGTGGGACAATCTGGTGCGCACGTTCGTCGAATATCCGCATCTGCGCGTGCTGTCCGTCGATTACGCCGACAGAATCGAGTTCGAAAATTACGAACGGGCGGAAGCTTTGCGCGACGACGGCGTTGCGGGCATTCTGTTTTCGGCGCACATCGGCAACTGGGAAATATCGTCCGTTCTGGGCAACAAGCTGGGCATGCCCCTGCATCGGATCTACCGTTCCGCGAACAACCCCTACGTCGAATGGCTGTTCCGCTATTTCCGCCAGAAAATCCCCGGCGTTCTGGTGCCGAAGGGCGTGAGCGGTTTCCGCCGCATCGTCGAACTGATGCGCGCCAACGGGCATTTCGCTTTGCTGGTCGACCAGAAGATGAACGAGGGAATCGCCGTCGACTTTTTCGGTTACGACGTGATGACGACGCCGTCGATCGCTTCGCTGGTTTTGAAACACGACTATCCCGCCGTCCCCGTCCGTTCCCGCCGGCTGAACGGCGCGCATTACCGTCTGACCGTCGAAGAACCGCTGAAAATCGAAAAAACGGGCGACGCGGCGGAGGACACGCGCCGGTTCATGACCGCCGCGAACCATGTTCTGGAACGCTGGATTCGCGACGACCCCGCTCAATGGCTGTGGGTGCACAAACGCTGGAACGATTCGAAAACCGGCTGGATCGATCTGTACAAACAGCGCCGTTTGTGGAAAAAAGGCGTCAAACCGCAAGCCGTTTTCGACGCCGCGATCAAAGGACGCCGCCCTCGTCCGCGGTCGGCGCAATAAAAGATTTGACCTGTCGGGACAAAAGGTTAAAATCAAAGAACGTTATAACCCTTTTGAATATAAAAGGACAAAGGAATGAGTGACGAAAAAATCGCCGAAGCGATTGAAAAAATGAGCTTTGAAGAGGCTTTGACCGCGCTGGACGACATCGTGCGCCGTTTGGAAACGGGCAAGGTCAAGCTGGACGAAGCCATCGAAATCTATGAAAAAGGGCAGTTGCTGCGCAAACACTGCGAACGCAAACTGTCCGCCGCCCGTTCCAAAATCGATCAGATCACGGCTTCTTTGAACGGGGAAGCCGTCGGATTAACCCCCGTTTCAATGGAGTAAGCCATGTCTAATTTATCCGCCGCCATCAAAGAAACCGCCGCCGAAGTCGCGGCTGAACTGGACCGGTTGCTGCCCGTCCCAGCCACGCCCGAAAAACGCGTCGTCGAAGCGATGCGCTATTCCGTTTTGGCGGGCGGCAAATGTCTGCGTCCTTTTTTGGTTCTGCAATGCGCGCAGCTGTTCGGCGTCGAACGGGAAAAGGCTTTGCGCGTCGCGGTCGCGCTGGAAATGGTGCATTGCTATTCGCTGATTCACGACGATCTGCCCGCGATGGACAACGACGACATGCGCCGCGGTCAGCCGACCTGCCACAAACGGTTTGACGAAGCGACCGCCATTCTGGCGGGCGACGCGCTGTTGACGCGCGCTTTCGGCGTCGTCGCCGCGGACGAAACGCTGTTCGAACCCGCCGTGCGCTGCCAGCTGATCGCCGAACTGTCCAAAGCCGCCGGCATGAACGGCATGATCGGCGGGCAGATGCTTGACATTCTGGCAGAACAGATGGACGACATGGACATGCCGGGGATTATTCGCTTGCAGCAGATGAAAACGGGACGCCTGTTCGCCTTCGCGTGCGAAGCGGGCGCGATTATGGGCAAGGCGTCCTACGACAACAGGCAGGTTTTGAAAAACTACGCCCGCGACATCGGTCTGGCGTTCCAGATCGCGGACGACATTCTGGACGTCGAAGGCGACGCCGATTCGATGGGCAAGGCGGTGCGCAAGGATTTGGACGCGCACAAAGCGACGTTCATTTCCCTGCTGGGGCTGGAAAAAGCCAAAGAACAGGCGAACGCGCTGTCCTATCAGGCGATCGCGTCGCTGGAATGCTTCGACGACAAAGCCGATCTGTTGCGCGATCTGGCGCGCTACATCGTGGAACGCCGTTCATGAACGCCGTGAACAAAACGGCGGATCGGGAACCGTCCGAAACGGCGGCGGAGGCGTCGCCGCTGCTGGACGCGATTTCCTCCCCCGCCGATTTGCGCAAGCTGCCGATCGACGATCTGCCGCGTCTGGCGCGGGAAATCCGGCGGGAGATCATTCGCGTCGTGTCGAACACGGGCGGACATCTGGGCGCCAGTCTGGGCGTCGTCGAACTGACGATCGCTCTGCACTACGTTTTCAACACGCCCGGCGACAAACTGATCTGGGACGTCGGGCACCAATGCTACGCGCACAAACTGCTGACGGGGCGGCGGGAAAAATTCCACGCCCTGCGGCGGGAAAACGGGCTGTCCGGCTTTACGAAACGCGCCGAAAGCGTGTACGACCCGTTCGGGGCGGGGCACAGTTCGACGTCCATATCGGCGGCGGTCGGCATGGCGGCGGGACGCGACATGCGGGGCGGAAAGAACAACGTCATCGGCGTCATCGGCGACGGGTCGATGAGCGCGGGCATGGCGTTCGAAGCGCTGAACAACGCGGGATCCAAAAATTCGCGTCTGGTCGTGATTTTGAACGACAACGACATGTCGATCGCGCGTCCCGTCGGGGCGCTGAGCCACCACTTGTCGCATTTGATTTCGTCAAAACCCTACATGACTTTGCGTCAGGTGGCTTTGGACATGGCGGCGCGTCTGCCGCAGTTCGTCAAGGAAACCGCGCTGAAAGCCGAACGCCACGCCAAAGGGTTCGTCACGGGCGGCACGCTGTTCGAAGAACTGGGCTTTTATTACGTCGGACCGATCGACGGGCACAGTTTCGACCAGCTGATTCCGATTCTGACGAACATTCGCAACGCGCCCGAAGACTATCCCATTCTGGTGCACGTCGTGACGCACAAGGGCAAGGGATACGCGCCCGCCGAAAAATCGCCGTCGAAATATCACGGCGTGACGGGGTTCGATATCGAAACGGGCGAGTTTCAGCCGAAAAAATGCACGCGTCCGACCTTTACGCAGGTGTTTTCCGACACGATCGTCGCGCTGGCGGAACGGGACGAAAAAATCGCGGCGATCACGGCGGCGATGCCGTCGGGAACGGGGCTGGACGCGTTCGCGGAAAAATTCCCCGACCGCTTTTTCGACGTCGGAATCGCCGAACAGCACGCCGTGACGTTCGCCGCCGGACTGGCGTGCGAGGGGGTAAAGCCTTTCGTCGCGCTGTATTCCAGCTTTTTACAGCGCGCCTATGATCAGGTGCTGCACGACGTCGCTTTGCAGAAACTGCCCGTGCGGTTCGCGATCGACAGGGCGGGATTCGTCGGCGAAGACGGCGCGACGCATCACGGCGCGTTCGATCTGGCGATGCTTTGCCCGATTCCGAACATGATCGTGATGGCGCCGTCGGATCAGGCGGAACTGCAAAGAATGCTGGTGACGATGGCGCAAATCGACGACGCGCCGTCCGCCGTGCGCTATCCGCGCGGGGCTGGAATCCTGCCCGATATGCCCGACTGTTTCGAACCGCTGGAAATCGGACGGGGGCGCATCGCGCGCGAGGGAAACCGCGTTGCGATCCTCAGTCTGGGGGCGCGGCTGGACGCCTGTTTGAACGCCGCCGACATGCTGGCTCTGGAAGGAATTTCCGCCACCGTCGCGGACGCCCGTTTCGCCAAGCCGTTCGACGAAAAGCTGTTGCGCGAACTGGTCGAGGGGCATCAGGCTCTGGCGGTCGTCGAAGAGGGCGTGCAGGGCGGTTTCGGATCGTCCGTCATGGCTTGGCTGGCGAACAACGGTTTGCTGGAAAAAACGAAAGTGCGCTTTTTGACGATGCCCGACGCGTTCGTCGAACAGGCGAGCATGGAAAGCCAGTACGCGCGCGCCGGGCTGGACGCGCGGTCGATCGCGAACGCCGTCGCCGCGATGGTGAAGCCGGCATGAAAAAACGCGCGGACGTCCTGCTGGTCGAACAGGGATTGGCTGAAAACGCCGTCAAAGCGGGGGCTTTGATTATGGCGGGCGCGGTTTTGGCGGGAACGAAGCGAATCGACCATGCGGGCGATTTGCTGAAACCCGACACCGTTTTGACGGTCAGGGGCAAGGCGTTCCCGTGGGTGTCGCGCGGCGGTTTGAAGCTGGTCAAGGGGTTGGACGAATCGAGAATCGATCCGACGGGGTTCGTTTGCGTCGACGTCGGGTGTTCGACGGGCGGCTTTACCGACGTTTTGCTGACGCGCGGGGCGGCGAAAGTGTACGCCGTCGACGTCGGCTACGGGCAGTTCGCGCAGAAATTGCGGGTCGATCCGCGCGTGGTTTTGCTGGAACGCACGAACGCGCGCCATTTGACGGACGAAAAAATTCCCGAACCCGTCGATTTGATCGTGTGCGACGCCAGCTTTATCCGGCTGGAAAACGTGTTGCCCGCCGCTTTGGGGTTTGCGAAAAAATCGGGCGCGCATTTGATCGCGCTGATCAAGCCGCAGTTCGAAGTCGAACGCGGACAGGTCGGCGAAAACGGCGTCGTGCGCGATCCCGAACTGCACCGAGCGGTGTGCGGACGCGTCCGCGAATGGCTGGATTCGCTGGCGGGCTGGACGGTGCGGGGCGTTTGCCAAAGCCCGATCAAGGGACCCGAGGGCAACGTCGAATTTTTGATTTACGCCGATTACGCCGGCGAATGACGCGCCGGATCGACACTTTTCCTTAATCTTTGGGCGCTATGATGCGAACCGTGTATGTCTGCGAAAGGGATAACGGCGATGCGTGTCTATCGGAAATCGAATTGTTTTAAAGCTTGCCTGATGATTTCGACGGCGCTGACGGCGGCGTTCGCGCCCGTTTTTCCCGCGCGGGCGGATACGGTCGTCGATTCCCGGCTGGCGAAAAGCAGAATCGACGACGGAACGAAATACATTTTGAGCGGCGGCACGTGGAACGGAAGCACTTCCTGGGACATCGGCGGCGACGGGTGGGCTGAGAACGAATCCGCCAATCCCGGCAAAAACAACGATGCACACCCGGATTCGACATTTCCGAACGGCATTTATCAGTCGGACAACACCGGTATGGTCATTTCGAACGCCACGGGAAAGCCGGAATTCGTGTTCGAAGGCGGCGTGATCTGGGACGATTCCGCGTACGGAAGCTTTACGGGAACCATGCGGCTGAACAACGGCACGCTTGTCGGCGGAACGGCGACGGGCGGGGACTTTTCCATCAATTCGGGCGTGTTCCGCGGCGCGATCGACATACGCAAGGGCAATTCGGTCGACACCGTTTGGACGAAAATCATCGACGGGGAAACCGTCAGCGACAAAGAATACGTCATCGCGTCCACAGGCAATTTGAACATTTACGGCGGCGAATTTTACGCGACGGAAGATTCTAAAATTCTGATGTACAAAGGCAACACGGGAACGGTCAACGTCGGCGGCAGCACGCAGTGGAAGATTTCCGCCGGCAAGACGATGACCGTGAACGCCGGCGGGCACGAAATCAACATCACGGGCGGTCAGTTCGATCTGGCGGCGGGCGGCAGGCTGGTGTTTTCCGGCGGGACGGGATCCCTGACGAAATCTAATTCGACGCAGTCCTTTACGGGCAGCGGGACTTTGGAGCTGGATTTTTCGGAGTTCAGCATCAATTCGGCGATGAATTTTGAAAACGGCGGAATAAGGTTCACGGGCAAGAACGGCGCGCTGAATCTGACCAACGGCGACGTGATCGTGTCGCGTTTCGAAATCGCCAATTCGGCGTCCCTGAACATTTCCGAAAAAGCCAGATTGTCCATCAAAAGCGATCTGGTCATCGACGGCAACCTGTCGGGCAAGGGCGAGCTGATTCTGTCGGACAAAGCCAACGCCAGATTCGGCAGACTGGACGGCTTCGGCACGATTACGCTGGGATCGGGGACGCTGACGTTCACGGACGCCACTTCGGACGACGTTTCCGTGTCGCTGGAGGTGCTGAACGGCACGCAGAAAGAGGACAGCGACGCCGGCGTGATCAACATCAACGCGAACATGCGGTTCGGCACGGTCAATCTGGGATATTCGACGCTGTATTTGAACGAAGGCATGGAAATCGTCGACGCGCTGAATTTCGACCACGGCACGATCGTTTTTATGCAAAACGCAAAGCCGCTGACTCTGCAAAGTTCGGCGACGCTGTGGAACACGTCGACCATCGTGACGGATTCTTCGGTCGTCGCGGGCGCGACGGAGGGGACGGTGACGATCAAAGACGGCAAAACCCTGACGTTCGCCGACGAAACGGACGAAAACGGCAACAAAACCGATCCGGACAGGCATTTTGAAAGCAAGGGGCTGACGGTCGCCGTCGAAGACGGGGCGAACGCCGTGTTCGCCGCCGAAAAAACGACGTTCAAAACGCTGACGGCGACGAACGGCAAGGCGTCGGTCGACAGCGGCGAATTGAACGTCGAAACGGTGCGCGTCGGCGACCAGAACCTGAACGGGGATTTCGTCGTCGCGGCGGGCGCGACCGCGAACGTGTCCGACACGTTCAACGCGGAAGTCGGCGCGACGGTGCAAATCGACGGGCTGCTGGACGTCGCGACGCTGAACACTTACGGAAATTCGGACGGCAAGGCGGCGACCCTGACGGGGTCGGGGACGATCAACGTCACCAAACTGGCTAATCTGGCGGGCGGCATTTCCGGACTGGGACTGCTGTCGGTCGCGGGGACGGACGCCGATCGGGCGGTGGTGAACTTCAACAGCACCAAATCCAACACGCTGGGAAAGATGCAGGTCAAATACGGAATCGTCAAAATCAGCAGCGGCGAATTGACGATCGATTCGCTGGCGATGGACAACGGCGTCATCAATCTGGCGGAGGAAGACGCGGTGCTGGCTTTGCGCCAGTCGCCCAGCAGCGACGGCAGCATTGTCGGCAACAACAACTCCATTTCCGGCAAAGGCACGCTGAAGTTGCTGAACGACACGTCGATCAGCTTCGGCGGCGGAACGGACGGCACGATCAAATATCTGGGTGGGCTGAACATCGGCGCGGGAACGGCGACCATCACGTCCGGAACGACGCTGGGCAGCGTCAAGTTTTCGGGCGCGGGCGGCACGCTGAGCATCGCCGACGGCGCGATCCTGACGCTGAGCGACGACGGCGGCGTTTCCTGCACGCGTTCGGACAACTGCCGCATTCGGACCGGCGCGAACAAACTGGTCGGCAAAGGCACGCTGAATCTGGTGAACGGCGACGGATCGTCGTTCGGCGGCGAAACGGACATCGCGGCGATCAATTTCGGCGCGGCGGGCGGAACGATGACGTTCGACTATTCCGGAACGTCGAACGTCGGAAAGCTGACCGTGAACGCGGCGGGCGCGAACATCGTCGTCAACGGCGGCACGCTGAGCCTGACCGACAGTTTCGGCAACGCGAACACGACCGTTTCGGGAACGGGAACGCTGGCTGTCGCCGGCGACGCGGCGTTTTCGACGGGAACGGGGCGGCTGTCCAATTTGAAAATCGGCGCGGGGACGGTTTCCGCCGGCGGCGATTCCAAATTCGGCAACATTTCCTACGCGGGCGCGGGCGGCGCGCTGGAAATCGGCAAGACGGCGACGGTTTCGGGAAACATCACCGTCGGCGCGGACAACAAAATTTCGGGCGGCGAACTGATCGTCAGCGGAACGGGCGCGTCGGGAACGTTTTGGTCGGGACTGGAAAATCTGAACAAGCTGACCGGCGACGGCGGCGCCGTTCTGAACATCAACGCGTCGACCAAGATCGGGACTTCCGGCGGGGGACTGAGCTTGAAAAACAACGCGTCGGCGGTTGTCGCTTCGGGCGTCGTTTTGTCCGTCGGCGGCGATTTGGGCGATTCGGCTTCCGATTCGTTCGTTCGGGGCGACGGCACGCTGAACCTGTTTGACGACGCGCAGGTTTGGGCGTCGCTGGACGGGTTGAAAAACCTGACGGTGACGGGCGGAACGGCGACGCTGAACAAAACGTCGAACATCGCCGGCGGCGTCGAAGTCGCGAACGGCGCGACTTTGATTTTCGCGGGCGGGACGATTAAAAACAAGGCGACCGTCGGCGGCACTTTGCAAATCAACGCGGACGCGGTTTTGCCGACCGTTTCGTTCGAAACGGGCAAGGGCGAACTGGCGATTTCGAAAAACACGACCGTGTCCGTCACAAACGACATCACCGTCGGCGCGGGCAGCAAACTGACGGCTCTGGGAACCGTCGGCGCGGGCGAAACGGCGGGGACGCTGCGGCTGGTCGGCAACGCGAACGCGACCTTCGCCATGAACGATTCGGACAATTTCGCCGGACGGGTCATCATCGGGGGGGGGACGGCGACCGTGAACACGAACGCCGCGTTCGGACTGATCGCTTTCGACGACGATCGGGGCGGCACGCTGAACATCGCGGACGGCAAGACGCTGACGGTCGGCACGATCACCACCGACGGCGCGAACGCCATTACGGGCGCGGGCACGCTGAACCTGACGGGAAAGGGATCGGCGTTCAAAGCCCCCTTGTCCGGATTGGGGACGTTGCAGATTTCCGGCGGTTCGGCGGAGTTTTACAACGACATTCGCATCGACAGGCTGGCGTTCAACAACGGCGGCGAAGTCAGGCTGATCGAAGGCATGACGATGACCGTGACCGACATGACGCAAAGCAACGCGTCGAACGCCGGACTGGTGTACGGGGACGGGGCTTTTGCCGCTGGAACGGGAAACATTCAGTTTTCGACGGGCGGCAAACGGCTCGCCAAAGCGACGATCGGGTCGGGAACGCTGAACTTTATCGGCGATTCGACCGTCGGATCGCTGAATTATTCGTCGGTCGAAGGCACGATCAACATCGCCGACAACGTCACGGTTTCCGTCGGATCGGACTTTTCCGGCATCGGCATTCTGACCGGCGGCGAAAGCGCGGCTCTGCACCTGTCGGGATCCGCGAACGCCGTGTTCAACAAAGCGAACGGTTACAAAGGGAAAATCGGCGCGGACAGCGGGGCGTTGTCCTTTATGTCGACGACCGCTTTTTCGGAACTGACTTTGGAAAGCGCGTCGGCGACGTTTTACGACAAAGCCGACATCGGTCTGGTGTCCGTCAGGGACGGATCGTCCCTGTTCAAACTGGAAGCGACGATCGACACGCTGAACATCACGGGGAACGGTTCGGTCAAATTCGACAGCACCGCCGCGCTGAGTAAAATGGACATCGGCGCGGGGACGGTTTCGTTTTCCAAAAACGCCACCCTGAAAGCGGGCGGCAGCGTCGGAACGTCCGGCGGCGCGGGCGGCGTTCTGGATCTGGGCGTCAACACGCTGACGGTCGGTTCGGGCAATCTGGTTCTGAACGACAATTCACGCTTGAAAATGACCATTTCCCGCGACGCGACCGATGTCGACGGCAAAGTCCAAAACACGGGGTACGGCAAAATCGTGATGTCGTCGAACAGCAAGCTGGATATCCGTTCGAACGTCCTGATGGATCTGACCGTCGACTACGGTCTGCACACGGCGAAAGACGGGTCGGTGTTCCGGTTGGTTTCGGGCGATCGCACGGGCGAATTCGTTTTCGAAAACAACCGTTACAGTCTGGTCAAGGCGGATTGCGACGCCGGCACGGGCATGTGCTATCGGCTGACGCAGACGTCGTCGGGCGGCGAGGTTGCCGAAAAGGAATCCGCCAACAAAAACCAGATTTCCGCGGCGGAAGCCTTTTTGGACGGCGAACTGTTCACCGCCGGCACAAAGATCTACGACGTCGCCGAACATCTGGACGCGCTGTCGCAGTCGACGTCCAAACGCCACGCGTATCTGGGCGCGCTGACGGCGGTCGCGCCCGACGTTTCGGGGGCGATGACCAATCAGCCGATGGCTCTGCATTCCAAAATTTCGGGGACTTTGGCGGGGCGTCTGAACGGGCTGATGGCGAACATGGGCGACGAATCGCCGATGTATCGGGACATTCAGAAAATGTACGGCTACGGTCGTTCCGGCGGTTCGCCGTACCGTTCCCGCTTTATGCGCACCGAAGATTACTACCGCCGCGCGGGCTATTACGACATGGAGGACAAACCCGTCACCCGTCAGCGTCCCGCCTACCGCCGCAGCGCCGTTCCGAACAGCGTTGAAGAGGTCGAAGCGCGCGCCGAACGCAAACGCTGGGCGAAACGCCGCCCGTCCTATTCGACGCCCAAACAGTTCGGCGCGTGGGCGCAGGCGTACTACAACACGGCGGAATATCTGTCCGCGAACAAACCCGACGGATTTTCGAACGACACGAACGGCTTCGCTTTCGGCGCGGACGTGCAGCTGTTCAACGTCTTCGCGCTGGGCGCCGGCTACGCCAAAACGACGACGACGGTCGACGCGATGCAGCGTTCCACGGACGTCGGCGGCAATTCGTACTTTGTCTACGGCATGTACAAACCGTCCGACTGGTTCGTCAGCGGCGTTTTGAACATGACCAAACTGACCTACGAGGAAACGAAAGACCTGTCGGGCATGACGCTGACGGACGGTTACGACGGTTCGTCGTTCGGGGCGTCCGTGATGTTCGGCAAGGATTTGAAAACGTGGACGCCGTCCGTCGGACTGCGCTACGTCGCCGCCGACCGCGACGCGCATACGGACGAAATCGGGCAGGAAATAGGATCGGTTTCCGCGAAAACGACGACTTTGGTTTTCGAAGCCAGATCCGAAGCCGACTTTGCCAAAAACGTCAATTCGTACTGGCACAGGGAACTGGGCGCGGCGCTGACCTATGATTTGTCGTCGTCGTCCGAAAGCGCGACCGTCCGCCTGCCCAACGGCAGCGACTACACCGTTTCGGGCGAAACGATGGATCCCGTCGGCGTCGAACTGGGGGCGTCGCTGGCGTTCGTTTGCGGCGAACACGTCGACGTTTCCGCCGGATACAATCTGGAATGGCGCCCGGACTATCTGTCGCACACGCTTACGGCGACGTTCCGGTACGCGTTCTGACGTCCGGAACGCATGATGCGAAAAACGCTTTCGCGGCGGACGCGAAAGCGTTTTTTGCTTGTTTTGGACAAAAACAGCGGCTATTATGGTGAAAATTTTAACGAAAACCGAACTGCGGCAGGAACGAAAAATGTCCGAAAACGAACCCAAAGTCAAATACCTGAAAGATTACAAAAAGCCCGACTATAAAATCGAATCCGTCCATCTGGATTTCGATTTGGACGAGGAAAACACGCGGGTCGCTTCGACGCTGAAGGTCAAAAGCGATTACGACGCGTCGACGGGCGAAGTCAGACCTTTGCGGCTGGACGGCGACGAACTGACGCTGACGGGAATCGCGATCGACGGGCGCGCCTTGAAGCCCGAGGAATACGCGGTCGACGACAAGGGATTGACGATTTTGAACCCGCCCGCGGAATTCGAACTGTCGATCGGCACGGAAATCCACCCCAAAGCCAATACGAAGCTGGAAGGATTGTACGTTTCGAACGGCATGTTCTGCACCCAGTGCGAACCCGAGGGATTCCGCCGCATCACCTATTATCCCGACCACCCCGACGTGATGAGCGTCTTTACGACGACCCTGCGCGCGGACAAGGAAAAACTGCCCTGTCTGCTGTCGAACGGCAATCTGGTCAAAGAGGAAAAAATGCCCGACGGCAGAACGGCGGTGACGTGGAACGACCCGTTCCCCAAACCGTCCTACCTGTTCGCTTTGGTCGGCGGGGATCTGGATTACATCAACGACAAATTCGTCACGATGTCGGGACGCGAGGTCACTTTGGGCGTCTACGCGAACAAAGGGCAGAAGGACAAGCTGGACTACACCATGGATTCGATCAAACGGTCGATGGCGTGGGACGAAAAAGTGTTCGGTCGCGAATACGACCTCGACCTGTTCAATCTGGTCGCCGTGTCCGATTTCAATCAGGGCGCGATGGAAAACAAGGGGCTGAACATCTTTAACAGCGCCTACGTCATCGCCGACGCCCACACCGCGACGGACGCCGACTACGCCGGAATCGAAGGCGTCGTCGGACACGAATATTTCCACAACTGGTCGGGCGACCGCGTGACCGTGCGCGACTGGTTCAACCTGTCGCTGAAAGAGGGGCTGACCGTCTACCGCGATCAGGAATTTTCGCGCGACATGCGTTCGCGTTCCGTGAACCGCATCGAAAACGTCGCGTCCCTGCGCGCGGGACAGTTCGCCGAGGACGCCGGTCCCACCGCCCACGCCGTCCGTCCCGAATCGTACGTCGAAATCAACAATTTCTACACGTCGACGATTTACAACAAGGGCGCGGAAATCGTGCGCATGTACGAAAAAATGCTGGGCAGGGAAAAATTCCGCGAAGCCAACGATCTGCATTTCACGCGCAACGACGGAAAATCCGTCACGATCGACGATTACGCCAAATGCATGGAAGACGTGTCGGGCAAGGATCTGACCCAGTTCAAACGCTGGTATTCGCAGGCGGGGACGCCGTCCGTTTTCGCCGAGGGCGAATACGACGAAAAGGCGCGAACCTACACGCTGAAACTGCGTCAGGAAACCAAGCCGACCCCGAACCAGCCCGAAAAACTGCCGTTCGTCATTCCGATGGAAATGGGACTGCTGGGCGCGGACGGCAAAGACATGCCGCTGCAACTGGCGGGCGAGGACAAGGCGCAAGGGACGTCGCGCGTGTTCACGCTGGACAAGGGCGAGGCGACGCTGACCTTTGTCAACGTCAAGGAAAAACCGGTTCTGTCCGCGAACCGCGACTTTACCGCGCCGATCAATTTCCACATGGACTACACGGACGCGGAACGCGCGCACCTGATGGCGCACGATTCCGACCTGTTCAACCGCTGGGACGCGGCGCAGCAGTACGGCGTCAAAAAAATGCTGTCGATGGTCAAGGACATTCGGGACGGCAAGGAACCCAAGGCGGACGACGGCTATTTGAACGCGCTGGGGTCGTATCTGAAAGATCCGTCGCTGGACAAGGCTTTCGTCGCCAAGGCGCTGGAACTGCCGAGCGAAAAGTACATCGCCGACCAGATGGACGTCGTCGACGTCGACGCGATCGCCAAAGCCCGCAAAACGGTTTCCGACGCTTTCGTCGCGCGGTTTGAAAACGATCTGACGCACGTCTACGACGAGTTGAACGTCGAAAAACCGTTCGAACCCGTCGCGAAGGACGCCGGCGAACGCGCTCTGAAAAACAAGGCGCTGGCTTATCTGGCGTCGACGGGCAAACCCGAACACGCCGAACGCGTGACCGCGCAGTACGAAAACGCGAACAACATGACCGACCGTTTCGCCGCGATGAGCATCGCCGCCGGCATGGAAACGGGCAAGCCGGTCGTCGACGATTTCTACAACCGTTTCAAGGACGAGGAGCTGGTCGTCAACAAATGGCTGGGCGTCGTCGCGTCCGAAAGTCTGGACGGCGCGAAAAAAGCCGTCGCGCACGAATCTTTCGCGATCACCAACCCGAACAAAGTCCGTTCCGTCATGCGCAAGTTTTCCGCCAATCAGACGGCTTTTCACGCCAAGGACGGATCGGGGTACGATTTCGTCGCCGACATGACGGTCAAGCTGGACGGGCTGAACCCGCTGGTCGCCGCCGACACGGTCAAACCGCTGACGTCGTGGCGCAAATTCGATCCCGAACGTCAGGGAATGATGAAAGCCGCGCTGGAAAAAGTCATGGCGAAACCGGGGCTGAGCAAAAACGTCTACGAAGTCGTTTCCAAATCTTTGGGCGATTCCGAATCCAAAAAATCCAAGATTTTGGAAAACAGGGCGAAATTGCAGAAACGCGCGAAAACGGACGCCTTTATGAAAAACGGTCCCGTCAAAGTGTACGTTTCCGGCGCGAAGGCGGGCAGGGAAAACGCTCCCGCGCACGAAGCCGGCAAACAGGCGCGCAGGGACGCCGCGCAGAACGCCGCCGCCGCTGCCGCGCGCAACAGAACTTTGGGACGCTGACGCGTTTCAAATCCGTAAAACCGTCGGGGATTTTCTTCGGCGGTTTTATTTATTTTGTGGGCAGGACGTCGTTTTCTTGGTATAAATAAGGGAAAACGCCATTGTTTCGAAAGGACTTCGTTATGAAACCTGTTGCTGTTTTGCTGTCAATCGCGGGATTGGTCGCCTTTGCGGGGGACGCCGCGGCGCAGTTCCGTCCGTCGGAACAAAACCGTCCGGCGGCGCGGGTTCGTCCCGCCGGCGGTCAAACGGTCGAACGGTCCGAATCCGCCGTCGTGACTTTGTTCGACGACGACGGCAACGTGAACGCCGCTTACGCTCAAAAAGTGAAAGAGGAACGGGCGCTGAAAGCCGAACAAAAAATGACGGGGCGGCGCGCCTATACGGGACCGTCGCACGAGGAAATCGCCAAAGCCGCGGAACAAAAAGCCGTCGAAAACATCAAATCGATGCTGACGGACAAGCGGTTCGCCCTGAAATACGGCAAGATCGGCTACGATTCCTACGCCGACCTGCTGACGGTCGACGACGTGACTCTGGTGCCGCTGAAAACCGCGCCGGGGCAGAAAATCCCGCCGTATTATTTCAAGGCGCAACAAGCCGTTTTGCGCGGCGCGAACATCGGCGAAAAAGAGGGTACGCCCCTGAACGCGACGGGCGAACTGCGGCTGAACGCCGTCGAAATCCCCGTCTGGGACGAAAACGCGGTTAAAAAGGGCAAGGTCGACATCGCTTTGCTGGTTTTGAACGGCAACATTCCCGCCTGGCTGCGCATGCGCGCCGTCGGCCGGCTGGACGGCGTCGACGTCAACGACCTGCGTTCCGAAACCATTATCAACGAAGCCGTCCTGAACAACGTCGTGCGGTCGAAAATCTTCGCCGCTTCGTCCGCGTCGTTCCGTCAGGCGTCCATGGGACGGGGCTTCGTCGACGCTTTGAAACGTCAAAGTCTGGACGGTTTGTCTTTCGTGTCGGCGACGATCGACGGAAAGGAAATCGCGAACGACGCGGGCGCGCTGGCGGCGATGACGTCGTACAGCGCCCGAATCTTGGATTCCGATCTGGTCGCCGCCGCCAGAAACGAAGCTGAAAACGCTAAAAAGCCGGACTTTTCCAAGGAAAAGTTGAAAAAAAACATCGCCGAGAACAAGGCGGCGCGCGCGGCGGTCGAAACGGAACTGAAATCGGATTTGTGACGCATGGCTGAATCGACGAAATATCCGGCGCAAACGGACGGTCAGGGGGCTTACAGCGCCTTGACAAAGCGTCCCGCGCCCAAAATCGTCGATCCGGAGGACAGCGCGGTCAGCTATGTCGCGGGGGTGCGTCTGGTCGACGACATGGCGCGGCGCCGCAATCGTTTCAAAGGCTGGGAAAAGGACGACAACGCTCTGCTGGTCGTGCGGTCGCTGGAACAGGGCGGAACGGACAAATTCGCGGGCGCGGATTTGCACGGCGTCAATTTTTCGGGCGCGCCGCTGTCGTCGGTCAATCTGCAAAAC
>ERZ808286.658-NODE-658-length-21284-cov-4.734137_pt1 | contig 21284 bp, 18 predicted proteins | sample MGYA00521276_ERZ808286 | MGnify/ENA primary metagenome ERZ808286 (study PRJEB31516, sample SAMN03275607) | gut metagenome | biome: mammalia-associated habitat; material: feces | host: Papio cynocephalus | place: Kenya | collected 2012-08-01 ... | reverse complement strand
TATTGTAGTGGTTTAACAAGTATAACGATACCAGATAGTGTGACGAGTATAGGGAATTGTGCTTTTTCTGGATGTAGTGGTTTAACAAGAATAACAATTGGTTCAGGTGTAACGAGTATAGGGTGGTCTGCTTTTTCTGCTAGTTCAAAACTTACAAGTATAACATTTGCTGATACAAGTAAAACTTGGACCGCAAACTCTCAGACAATTTCAGTGACTGACCCGACACAAAACGTAACTTATCTTACTTCAACCTATAGAGTGTATTCTTGGACTAAGAATGTTTAATAAAATACAAAAAAAGTACGGGAGACCGTGCTTTTTGTGTTTATGATTAAGTTTATTGTGGATAAATATTTTATGTATACATACTATTTTGTAAATAAATTTTTTTATGTTTGTTTTTTAATATATTTGCACTTTATTGCTAACTTTTTAAATTATAAATCAATGTTTAATAACCATATAATTTTGAGAATAAACATTCTAATTATCTAAAAGTTTTTTGTATTAAATGTGAATGTCGATTGTTTTGTTGAACTCAATTTGTTCATATTTGACGCCACAAAGGTCAAACATTCGTTTTGACGCGATGACTGAGTCGGTGTGGGCATATTTGTCGGACAAATAGACAACTCTTTTTATTCCGCTTTGGATAATGAGTTTTGAACATTCGTTGCAAGGGAAAAGGTCGACATAAATTGTTGCACCAGAAAGTGTGTCTCGCGAACCTTTATAGTTTAAAATTGCGTTAAGTTCGGCGTGGCAAACGAAGAAATACTTTGTGTCAAGGTTGTCGCCCGCGCGCTTCCAAGGGAAGTCCTTGTCGCTGTAACCATTTGGTGCGCCGTTGTAGCCAATAGATAAAATTCTATTGTCGCGACTTACAATGCACGCTCCGACTTGTGTAGAAGGGTCTTTACTTCTTAGTGACGACAATTTTGCAACTGCCATAAAATATTCGTCCCACGATAAATAATCTTTTCTTTCGTCCATAGTATTTATATGATAAAGTTTAAAACCAAAAAAGTCAAACATATATAACAGAAAAAATATATTTGTGAAATATCTCTATAATTTGAGTAAACATTTAAATGCAACAATTTTTATGGATAACCCACAAATTTTGATAAAGAGTATAAAAAAATTAAAAACAAAAAGTCTAAATTTTACCAAAAAATTGACAGATAAAGAGATTTTAAGACTAGAGTAGCACAAAAATGGACAAATTGGTTAAAATTAGGTGCATTAGTCTTTAAAATATGTTATAATAATTATATTAAGAAGCAAAACTATGCATTTTATGACATTTTTAGTTAAAAAAAGTGAAAAATGAGGGCAATTTTTGCAAAAAAAAAGGCTAGAAAAGTTAAATTATGCTAAAATGGCTGATTTTTTTAAGAAAACAACAAATTTGAGAACAAAAGGTGGACAAAATGAAATTTTTAAAGTGGATTTTTGATTTTGAAAATAGGCACTATATGGACGCGGTGCGCTATGAAAAACACGGAAAATTATCGCGAATTTTAGCGATGGTTTTTGCACCTATTGTTATGGCATTTGGGATTGGGTGCATTTATTTTGTTGCCACGCAAGATTTTAATCCAATTCTTCAGTTTTTTGCGCTTATTGTTGCTTTGCTTGTGGCTGTTGCGTGTGTGGAATTTTGTTTTACGTATAGCATTTTTGGGTTTCGCTCATTTGTGTCGGGGTCGCTTGAAAAGATGCTAAATAAAAGAAAAGACAAGAAAAATAAGGCAAAAGAGCAATCTGTTGTAGGGATGCAAAATGAAAATTTAAGCCAAGGTGAAAACCTTTCACAAAATACGCAAAATTGTGACGCGGGTAGTGAAACGATTGTCGTGAAAGATGAAAATAATCAAGGCTCACAAACTGATACTGCAACGACAAAAGACCAAGAAACAACAAATGAAAAGGTTGTGTCAGAAAGTCAAGACTTAGAAAAAACTGAGCCAAAAAAGAAAAGTGCTTCAAAATGGCTTGACCTTGCTGTCGGAATTTATTGTTTAGTTTTTGCACTTGCGGGAATTGCTGGGGCGTTTGTAGTTTTCTTTATTGGGCTTGACGGGACGCTTTAAAAACGAGAGATTTTTTGCTAAAAAACATAAAAAATATCAACAAATTTTTTAAAATAATAAAAGGGAGTTTTTTCTTCCTTTTTTTTGGTAGAATAAAACCCCCAGATAGTGAAGTGACTCCTACGGGGTTCACTTCATTCACTGGTGGAATTTTCGCAAGTTAAGTTGGGACTTATACATAAACAAATTGATTTACAAACAAAGAGAGTAAAAAAATACCACATTGCTTTTTAGATAAAAAGAAATAAGAAAAAATAATTTTAAAATTACTATTTTACAAAATAGATAAAAACATTTAGTTTTGTGAGCGTATGTAAAAGCGGTTAAAACAAATTTGCAACAATTTTTAAAAGATTATCTTCGTTAAATATCAACTTTTTTAACGCAAAATAATATATTAGGTCAAGGGAAATATTATGGCAAAAAAAGTTTTAATTAAAGAAGTTCTTTTAGATAATGTAAAAAAATTAAAGGGTGAACTTCCGCGTGGTTGCAAATTTTGCGCGGTTGTGAAGTCAAATGCCTATGGGCACGGCGCAAGGGCGGTCGTTAAAATTATTTCGAGTTTGGTTGACTATTTTGCCGTCGCAAACGCAAAAGAAGCAAGAGAAATTCGAGGTGTAACTGACAAACCAATTTTGATTTTGGGGACGGATTTTACGGAACTTTCTAAACTTGACGCGGAAGTAAATGTTTTTGATTTGTCGCACATAAAACAACTAAAAAAATATAAGGGACAACATTTTAATGTGCATATTTCAGTTGATAGCGGAATGAATAGGTTAGGCGTACAAACGAAAGCCGAGTTAAACAAGATTTTACGGGCGTGCAACAGTGCTAAAAATATAACCGTGAAAGGCTTTTTTAGTCACATTAGCGACCCTTTAAACTTAGAAAGGTGCGAAGAACAACTATCGAGATTTGTTTTGGTTGCACCAAAAACGACGGGAATTTTACATATCGCAAGCACGAATTATTTAAAACTCAAAAATGGTTTTGCGCTTGATATGGTGCGTTTTGGGCTGTCGATTTATACTGACGGCGTAAAAGATGTGATGAAAGTGACGGCACAAATTATGCAAGTTAAAAATGTCAAAAAGGGCGAGCGCATTGGATATGGTAGCCTTGTTAAGGCGGGGAAAGATATGCGCGTTGCAATTATTGACATAGGATACGCTGACGGACTGTTTAGAAGTTATGTTAACGGGGATGTTTTAATTTTTGGCACGCGATGCAAAATTTTAAATATATGTATGAGTATGAGCATTGTTGATGTGTCAAAAGTTAAGTGTAAAATGTCTGATGAAGTGGTTGTTTTAGGCTCGGACGGAAAAAATACAATCTCGTCAAAAGAGATTGCGACGCATTGCGAGACAATTCCTTATGAAATTTTCACAAATTTTTCTAAAATATAAAAATTTTTGCTTCTTTAAATTTTAGTCATAAAACACAAAAAGGCGTTTTTTGAACGCTACAACCCGCATAAATAGCGGAATTCTCGGATTACGAGAGTTGTTAAAAACAAATTCTAGTCTTGTAAAAATAAGTCTAGATAGATTTTAAGCACTTTCTCTTGTTTAAAACAAATATATATGTGAAAATGAAGCCACAATAAAGGAAGGAGAAAGAATTATGACAAATTTTAAAGGACATAAATCACTTAATGAAGTTCCAATCTTTTTTTCAACGGACAACAACTACTTGCCTTATCTTGATGTTGCGCTAAGGTCTCTTATGGCTAACGCGTCAAAGGAATATAAATATAGAATAGTCGTCCTAAATGTGGGGCTTGACAAAGAAAAAATGGCGCGTATTATGGCGCTACAAAACGACAATTTTATTATTGATTTTGTTGATATTTCGCACGAATTTGAGGACATAAAGCATAAGCTTAAAAATATTTTCCATTTTAGCCTTGCGTGCTATTATAGGTTGTTTATCGAAAATCTTTTCCCAGAGTATGACAAAATTTTGTATCTTGATTGTGATATTGTTGTACTTGGTGACATTTCAAAACTTTACTTTGAAGATGTGAAAGACTATGCTGTCGCGGGAGTTGTCGAGCAATATATTAAAAATTCGGCGGTTTTTAGTAACTACACAAAGAATGTTGTTGGTGTTGATTGTGACCACTATATAAACTCGGGCATTATGCTTATGAACCTTAAAAAACTTCGCGAACTTAAAGTTGAAGAAAGATTTGTCGACCTTATAAATACCTATAATTTTGATGTGATAGACCCTGACCAAGCGTATATCAATTATCTTTGTCAAGGGCATATAAAATATTTACCTGTTGAGTGGAATAGGACGACTTGCGACAAGATTATTTGTAAAAAGCCTAGCATTATTCACTATGCGCTGGGTGAAAAGCCTTGGGATAATAAAAAGGTGTTTTTAGGAAAATATTTTTGGAAATATGCCTTAAATTCGTCCTTTTATAGCGAGATTTTGGAGAAAAATAGAAGTTTTGACTCTCTAGCAAAACTTAAAAAGGCGCGCGCGGGGATTGACATACAAATTCAAGCCCTAGAATGCGTTTTGTCAAAAAATACTTTCGTAAATATGTTAAAAACAAATTAAGGTTTGTTTAAATATAATTAAAGTTAAAAAAGGGGAAACAGTGCAAGATTAAGCATAGTTTTCCCCTTTTGCGTAAAATAGCAATGTTTTTGTTTTTGACGCGAAAGTCGATAGAAAAGTATAAAAAAAATTAAAGGTGCACCGTTTAGATTAAAAAATAAAAAAAATTCTTTTATTATTTTTGTCTTGTTTTAATGAAAAATAAATGATAAAATAAACATATGAGATTACTTGAAGAGTTGCAGAATTATAGTAAAAAAGATGTTACGCCACTTCACATGCCTGGGCATAAAAGAAAGGGGAAGGGGCTACCTTATAACATTGATATAACGGAGATTGACGATTTTGACAATCTTCAAAATCCGAATGGAATTTTAAAGGAGTGTTTAGATAAGGCAGACAAGGTTTATCGCTCTTTTAAGACCTTTTATTCGGTAAACGGCGGAACATGCGGAGTTTTGACGGCACTTGCAACCTATTGCGATATTGGGGATAAGGTTATTGTCGCGACAAATTGCCATAAATCGGTGTATAACTTTATTGAACTTTTCAATCTTCACGCGATTTATATGTCGCCTAAAACTAACGATTGGGGGATTGCAAAATCATTTTTAGTGGACGATTTAAGGGATATAGTTAATCAAAATTTAGACGCAAAGGCGGTAATTTTGACAAGCCCAACATATGAAGGGGTGTTATCAAACATAAAGGAAATTTCGACATTTTTGCACTCAAAAAAAATTCCTTTAATTGTCGATGAAGCGCACGGCTCACATTTGATTTTAGAAGGAAAAAGTGCAATAAATTTTGGCGCGGATATTGTGCTTAATAGTTGTCATAAAACGCTTTCGGGGCTAACTCAAACGGCGCTTATTCATATTGGAAATGACGCACTAAATAAAGAAGTGGTCGCAAGAAAGTTACAAGATAAATTAAACAAATTTCAATCTTCAAGCCCTTCATATGTCCTTATGGCGTCAATTGACGAGTGTGTGGAATTTTTAATCCGTCACGGCAAGCGCGAAATAAAAAGACTGCAAAAAAATCTTAAAAATTTTAAGAAAAGGTCGGAAAATTTAAAATATATAAAGATTTTTAATTTTAATCAACCTTTTGAGTGCTTTGATTTTGACAACTCAAAAATTGTAATTAGTGCAAGTCCTTATTTAACTGGAAGTCAAATAATGGACGAACTAAGAAAACTTGGTTTTGAGCTTGAAATGAGTTATAACAACTATTGTCTTGCAATGATGACCATTTTTGATAATGATTCGATTTTTGAAAAATTTATGAATGCACTCTTTAAAATTGACAGAAAAATAGAAAAAAACAACAAAAAAGCGGTCAAAAAAGATGCTTTTTTAATAAATTTTACTAAAAAAAGTTCAAAAATTGCTAAAAATCAAAAAAAAGATGAAAGTTTAGGAAAAGATAGGTCTAAAAACGAAGAAATAAGTTTTTATTTTAAAGGCGCCAAAGACGATTTTAAAAATGTAAAGGCTAATGAGAATTTTGATAGAGAAAGAAAATTTGTTTTAACAATTCACGACGCAAAAATGGAAAATGGAATGGCATTTAATTTTAGTCGTGCCGTAGGAAAAGTGTCGCAAGAATATATTTATGCTTATCCACCTGGAAGTCCTATTCTTGTGCCTGGCGAAATTGTGACGGAAGATTTTATTGAGTTTATGCGTATTTTAATGAAAAATGGCACTGTTCTTCACAGTACATCGAAAAATCACGCAAAAGGCAAGATTATGTGCTTGACAAAAGATTTTTAAAAAGTATAATTTAAGTGTAATAAACCTTAAGGAGAAAAAAATGAAAAGAATTAAAACTTTGAATACAAGAGAACTTGTCAATCAAAATTTGTCAAATAGTGGTTGCGGAGAATGCCAAACTTCTTGCCAATCCGCTTGCAAGACTTCGTGTGGTGTTGCTAATCAACAATGCGAAAAATGCAAAGGCTAATTTAATTGACTAAAAAAGTTGTTTTTTTGTAATTTTTTGTGTAGGTTACAACTTTTTAAGTAAATAAAAGTTGTAAAATCAAAATTAAAACTATGCGTGAAATTAAAAATGACTTTCTAAAATCAAAGATAAAAGTAAAGTGCCGAACAAGTTTCGGCATTTTTTGTGGGAGCGAAAGATGATACATAGTTATAAATTAAACGGACACAACATTGTTCTTGATGTTTTTAGTGGAAGCGTGCATGATGTCGACGATTTAGCGTATGACATTATAAATCTTTATGAAAATACGGACAGGGAAGAAATAGTGTCAAGTATGCTTGAAAAGTATAAAGACGATAAAACGGTTAATAGGCAAGAAATTTTAGATGTTTTTGATGATATTGAAGAACTAAAACGCGATAACAAACTTTTTACGACCGATATTTACGAAAATAAGGCTTTTGACTTTAAAAATAGAAGTAATGTTATTAAAGCGCTTTGCCTTCATGTTGCGCATACTTGCAACTTGAATTGTGAGTATTGTTTTGCGTCGCAAGGAAAATATCACGGGGACAGGGCGCTTATGAGTTTTGAAGTCGGCAAACGAGCAATTGATTTTTTGGTCGAAAACTCTGGCACAAGGCGCAACCTTGAAGTTGACTTTTTTGGTGGCGAACCACTTATGAATTTTGATGTGGTCAAAAAAATCGTCGAATACGCAAGAAGTATTGAAAAGAAATACAACAAAAATTTCCGTTTTACTTTGACTACTAATGGTGTTGCTATAAATGACGATGTGATTGAGTTTGCAAACAAGGAATGCCACAATGTTGTTTTAAGTTTAGACGGGCGAAAAGAGATTCACGACTCTCTAAGAAAAACAAATACGGGCAAGGGGTCTTACGACATAATCGTTCCAAAGTTTCAAGAGTTTGTAAAAAGGCGTCAAGGCAAAAATTACTATATGCGCGGAACTTTTACGCACAATAATGTCGATTTTACAAACGACATTTTCCATATGGCGGACCTTGGGTTTTCCGAACTAAGTATGGAGCCAGTTGTGTGCAATCCTAAGGAAAGTTATGCTTTGACGGAAGAAGATTTGCCAAAACTTTATGAGCAATATGAAATTTTGGCAAAAGATATGTTGCGCCGAGAAAAGGAAGGCAAGCCTATAACTTTCTATCATTATATGCTTGATTTGGCGCACGGACCTTGCATTTATAAAAGAATTAGTGGATGTGGAAGCGGGACGGAATATCTCGCGGTGACCCCATGGGGCGACCTTTATCCTTGTCACCAATTTGTGGGCGAAGAAAAGTTTTGTGTCGGAAACATCTATGACGGCATAAAAAATAAAGACCTCGTAAATGATTTTAAGATGTGCAACGCCTACGCTAGACCAGACTGCAAAGATTGCTGGGCAAAACTTTATTGTTCGGGCGGGTGTGCAGCGAATGCTTATCACGCGACGGGTGATATAAAGGGAACATATGAATATGGTTGCAAATTGTTTAAAAAGCGTATTGAATGCGCAATAATGATGCAAGTTGAAAAGGATTCGTGGAAAGAAAATAAATAATTTTTGGAAAATAGTTTTGAAACAAACTTTCACGCGTCATTCAAATTAAAAAAAATAAGGAAGAGATGTTATATTTCTTCCTTTTTTAATCATTTTTGAAGTGAACTCCGTAGGGGGCACTGAAAATAAAAAAGCACTAGGAAGTGAAGTGAATCCCCTTTTTGAGTGCACTTTTTTAAAAAAGTCTATAAAAACACAATTTATTATGAAACGGGGTTATTTTAATATGATAAGTCAATTTTTTTAAAAAAAGGTTAAAAATGTTTTGAAATTTTATTAAAAGTAGTATTATTAAAATAAGGAGAGAAAAATGAAAAGTTTAGAAAGAGTCCAAAAATTATCAAAAATAATTTCCATTTTTGTTCAAATTATATTTGTTTGTTGTATTGTGGGACTTGTTGGAAGCGTTCTTGGCATTATTGGCAATTTGATTATAGGAAATGATGCGGAGGTTTGGGCGCAAATTAGTAGAGACGCGCAAGTAGATGTGAGTTTTAATATGGCAATGTGCTATTGTGTGGTCGGGGCTATTTTGAGCGCGGGCGAAGTTGCACTTTACTATTATGTAAAAGGTTTTTACAAAAAGGAACTTGCAGTTGGCACGCCTTTTAATAAAGAAATCGTCAAAAATATGCAAATTATTGGAATTTTGCACATCGCAATACCTTTTGGAACTCTTATTTTGTCGTCGATTGTAATGGCTATTTTTAGGGTTAACATAGATTTTTCAAATTTTGGAGACATCGGAATAGGGTTGGCATACCTTGCACTTTCACTTGTTTTTGACTATGGCGCGGATTTGAGAAATATTGAAATTGAAACGGTCAAAATAAGAACAGAAGTCCAACAAGATGACCTACCAAAAGAAAATGTTGAAACTCCACAAGTTGTTGTCATTGAAGAAAATGAAGTCTCAGAAGAAAAACCTAAGACCAAACCAAAAAGAGTGCAAAAAAAGAACATAGAAGTTGAAGATAAGGGAGAAAACGAAACTAAAGATGTCAAACCTAAATCTTCAAAAAGAGCGACCAAGAAAGACGATAACGAATAAGGTTATGTTAAAGGTTTGTGGATTTAAAAAAAGTGAAAAACAATTTACTTAAAATTAAGCGCAATATTTATTGATAGAAAATTTATTTTTTTGTTCTCTATATTGCTAAAAATTATTCTTTATAGTAGAAAAATTTTAGAATAAAATTATTTTTGAAAATTTTAATAAATTTTAAAGAAAATTTTTTTTAAAAAACAAAATATATAAAAAAAGAAATAAAAAAAGAAATGTAGATTGCTACATTTCTTTTTCGTTTTCAAGGATTTTTTCTAGTTTAGCGCAAGCGTTGACTTTTTTTTGTGTGTCGATTTTAACTTCTGTTGTCGGAAAAGGTTGATAATTTTCAGCCGTTTTACTAAAAGCAATTAAGTCTTTTATATATTGTTTGTTGCTGTCGTGAAGGCGGGTGTAGTAGTCTATAACTTTTTCGTTTCTGCATTCCTTTGTTTTTGCTAGAATTGTGTCCGCAACCGCTTGATTACAAAGAGATTTTGCAATAAAAATTGATTTGTCAGTGGGATTTTGTGCTTTTTTTGAAATTAAATATTCAACAACGCCCTTTTCATTTTCGGCGGATAGTCCTTTTACAAAATCAATGATGAAAGTACGCTCGTTTTCGTTAAATTTGGCTTTTTGCTCGTTATAATTATCAAAGCCGATTTCTCTCGCGTGAGAAAGTATCTCGTTTGCAATTTTTTCTTGATTTTCATTCCATTTTTGCTTGTTCATTTTTTCTTCCTTGAAAAATTATAAAGTCATATCTTGAATAAGTCAAGTATGAATAATTTTTGTGTTAATGTTGACGCTTAAAACTTAGATTGTCTGTTTTGGCAAGTCAGAAGCGGGGGCGGGCATATTGTCAAATTTTAGGTTGTCATCTTTTTCGTGCCCAGCGCCCAAAAAGTCGTCAATTGGGAGAGAAAAACAAAGACCTTTATCCGTTGTGTTAAGTTTTCCTTTGTCGGCGATGTTTTCCATAACGGCTTTCTTTTTGTCTTTTTCTACAATAATAAAAACGACTTCTTTTTCGCCTGTGACATTCATTCCTAAAATGCTTTCATTCTCTTTTGGGTTCGTTCCGCGCCCGTAAATTATTGTTCCGCCTTGTGCGCCTGCTTCGCGCGACGCTACGACAACTTCGTCACTATGACCTTTTTCAACAACTGTAACAATAAGTTCAAGTTCTTTTTCCATTTTTTTCTCCTTTTTTATTTTTTAGGCGCTCGCCAATGCTTTTAAGACGAGTTGAAAATGTTTTTTTGGGGCTCATTTTGTTTAAAAGTGGAACTAAATTCATTTGTTCAATTACGCTATACATTGCACTTTTAAGTGGTAGAGTAAACATAATTGTGCCGTGCTTTTTTGAGCATAAACTTTCATTAAGAGCGGATAAAAGGGTAGGCGTTTTATCTTTTTGAGCGAGTGCAAAAAAGACTTTCTTTTCTTTTTCGCTTACATCAAAGTAGTCCGCAAAAGTACTATCAGCCGTGCCCCTACCTAAACACATAAGTTGAAGGTCTGCGCCAAAAGACGATAAGATTTCTATCGTTTTATCGCCTTGCGATTTGGGCGTTATAACAACTAAAAGTTCTATAATTTGTTCCATATAAGCTCCTTTTAAAAAATGTTTGATTTTAAGTGTTCAACTAATTTTTTTAAACATTTAACAAAATGCAAAAGTTAATGAGAAAATGATTTGACAAGATTTTTTGACTAAAACGCGGACTATTAAAGTGCTTTTTGAGAGTAGTTATTCTTTCTATCAAATTCAATATGATAAATTGACTTTGGAAGTCAGAACAATATTTTGCGCCGTTATTTTCCGTCGTCAAATTCAACAACATAATCTTTTCGTGGAACAGGGCAGGACGTTGCTCGAGAGGCTCTAACAAGTTTAATTTTGTAGATAAGACCTAAAATTTGAAGAGTGACAATTGGGAAACACGCTATAAGCCCGATTGTGCCAAAGCCGTTGCTGTCCGCGGACAACCCTGTAATCATAGGTAAAATAAATGACACCGCAAGTGTGCCCGTTGCGACCCCGCCCGAGTCGAAGGCTATTGCAGTAAAAAGTTTCGTGTTGATAAAGGAAAGTGCGAGTGCGACGGCGTACATTGGGACAAGGACATAGAGAATATCAAAGTTGTGTGTCGCGCGAAGTCCAGCAACAACGACTGAAAGTGCAACTCCAATTGAAATTGTGATAGTGATTGTGTTTTGTTTTATCGCACCATTTGTAACTTCTTCAATTTGTCTTTTAAGGACATGAAGGGCGGGTTCGGCAATGATTGCGAGCGCGCCAAGGACAAAAATTATTATGGTCGCGTACCATTTTCCTTGAAGAGTCTTGCCGATTAGCGCTCCCATTGGAAGATAGCCACATTCGACGCCTGTCAAGAAAATTGTAATGCCAAAGTAGACAAGGAAGAAACCAAGTAGCATTTTTACGATCTTTTGTTTGCTGTATTTGAATGAAAAAATTTGAAATATTACGAAAATTGCAATGATTGGCAAAATAACGATTGCAACATCTTTTAAATTTTTAAGTAGTGATGACAAAAGTTCTGTGCTGATTGAAAGGTTTTCTGCAACTGTTTCGGTTGTGGTAGGCGTTGTTGATTTTAAAAATAGACTCAAAAACATAACGGAAAGTATAGGTCCAACAGAGCATAGAGCAATGAGTCCAAAACTGTCGTCGTCTTTTTCGCTACGCCTAACGGCGGAAAGTCCAAGCCCAAAAGCAATAAGGAAAGGGACGGAAATTGGACCCGTTGTGACGCTTCCCGAGTCAAAAGCGATTGGGACAAATTCCTTTGGTGCAAAAAAGGATAAAACTAGGACAAGCCCGTAGGAAATGAGAAGAAGTATGGATAGTTTTATTTTAAAATATATCCTAAGTATGCCGAGAGTGAGCAAAATCCCGACACCGAGCGAAACAACAGCAATGAAAAGCCATTCACTACTAAGACTTGACTGCACGGCAACTTGTTTTGCAAGGACCATAAGGTCAGGCTCAGCAAAAGTGATGACAAATCCTATGACCGCGCCAACTGAGAGCATAAAAAATAGTTTGTTTTTTTTGGAGAGCGTCGCGCCTACGCCGTTTCCAAGTTCAATCATCGAACTATCTGCGCCGAGCGAAAATATTGCAATTCCAAGAATCAATAAAACACTACTAATCGCAAGAAAAATTATTTGTTCTTTTGGCGTTGGAACAAGGGTGAAAATAAGCAAAAAAATGGCCACCGTAAACGGAAAAACCGAAAAAAATGCTTCCTTTAACTTCTCGCCAAAACTTTTAAACGACATATTGATTCCTTTTTCAAAAGAAAGTGTGACAAATTACGCAAAAAAAGTCAAATAATTATGCTAGTTATGTGGAAAAATTAAATAGTAGACTTGTGGCGACCAGCCCCACACGATGCGTGGGGCTGACCGCCTTTACAACAGGGCGTGCTTTTTACTCCCTTGGCACCTAAGGTGCCACTCCCCCTCACAATGGGGAGCAAGGAAAAAAAATGATTGCTGTTTACTTTCCCTGTAGGGAGGGGCTAAAAAACTGAAAAGGTGTGTTTGCATTGTAAAATAAAGGTAAAAAGTGGTAGATATTTTAGTGTTTTTAAGAGTAAGTCGGGACTTGACTTTTTGGGGGTAAAAGTGTATGATATAAGTACAAATTATGGTAGAAGATAAAATAACTAGGGTTATTAAGAACGCGTTTTAATTGAGATTTTGGATATAATCAAAAGAAAAAGGGGGAAAAATGGAAAAAGACGAAAAAGATATGCAAGGTTCTAAAGGGAAAAGCCCACTTCATAAACTTATTAAGAACAACAAGTTTTTGAACGATAGTGAGTTTTCAAAGCGCGCAATGGATATGTATGAAGAAAGGGTGGAAAATGACAAAGATTTGAGTGCATTTACTTTTCTAAACTACAAAAAATTTGACAAAAATCTCGCGCCACGATTTGATGCTAGACTTATAAAGACCTATTCTCATCCTGATAATCAAAAGAAAATTAGCGATATTTTAGTGAATGCCTATCAAAGAAAGTTTGGTAAAAACGCGCAGTATTATTATGGCGTGAGTGATGATATGTTTTATTACAATATGATAACTTCTACACCTGTAACATATCATTTGGAAAGTAAGATTTTTCCACATAACGAAACTTTTAGAATTGCTATTCAAGAAGCGCCTAAGATTCCAGTTGAAGATTGGATTATGATAAATGATGACCCAGATTACAAATTGTACTCAAAAAGAGTTCTTTTTAAAATCGGTCAGCAAGTAATGACGGGCGAAGTTATAAAAAAAGAAGTCAAAAAATATTTTGGAAATTTTGCAAAAAATTCTATGGTTTTTCTCGCCAACTATCGCGGAATGGAAGATTACAAGTTTATTGTTGATAGGTGGGACTACAAGCCATATGCGGGCCATTACAACTTTTTTGATAAATTTGGGAAATATTCTTTCAATGGTGCAATTATGCCATTTGCAAATTATAGCCATAGGCACCCAAATACTTTCAGACATAGGTCAATTTTTGGACCATTTTTTAGCCCTGATATTAGACCAACGCCACCTAATTCGCTTAACAGAAAAAGAATGGAAGAGAAAATTTATACTGATTTTAAGAGTATGGAGCTCAACTTCCTTGACACTTTTAATGTTTATGACGCGCACATCCCAAGTAGAATGCTTGAATGCTTACCATTAAGAGAAATTGGAAATCAACTTTGTCCAAGTTTTAGCGCTTTTCAAAATCACGAAGTAGAATCAGTGCCAGACGGATTTTATGATGTGTTCAAAAATAAAAATGTAGACCCACGTTTTTGTGAAAGAAGGCTTGATACGGATAATATGGAAGGGCTTTGTTTCGCAAGTAAAAAGTGCCATAATAGATACGATGACGATTTTGAAAAGGATTTTAATGGTCCTCGTCCAAAGAAGTCAAATAAATATCGCAACCTTAATGAGAATTATTATTTTTCAGAAAGAAATGCAAACTACGGCATAAATTTTAATAAATATAAAGAAGAAGAGTTTGAAAGATAACTTCAAGTTACAAGAACTGATTTCGTGTTTTAATTTGCGCATTAAATTAAAGATTTAATATATTGTTTTTAAGAAAAATGACAAAAAAATACATTTTAGATATAATAAAAACAAGGTAGGGTCGGAAAATGATTTTGCCTTGTTTTTTTTGCGTCAAAATAATTTTTTTTGTTAAATTTACAACATATATATTAACCCTTTAAAATTTTATATTGCACAAAAACAACCTTTTAAAGTAAAAATGTTAAACGCGATTGTAGTTAAGGCATAAAAAGAGTAAAAAGAGAATTTAAAATAAGGACGCTAAAAAAGTTGCTAGATATTTTAAAAATTGATATACTACTTTTAGAAACAAAAAAGGAGAGAAAAATGAAAAAAAGATTTCTATCTATTTTAGCATTTTGCTTTATGTTGGTACCTACACTTTTTGCTTTAAGCGCGTGCGGTGGGAGTAAAAAGGCAAGTTTTACTGTAAATGTAAATGTAAAAAACAACCTTGTTTACTCTGTAAATGGTGTGTCGTCCGCAACGGATGATTTTTCGTTTTCAGTAAAAGAATATGAAGGTGATACATACACATTTTCAATAGATTATAAAGATAGCGGGTACGATCTTGCAAATGTAAAAGTCACTGAAAGGTCGGAAAAAAGTTTTACAAAAAGAGCGGGCGGTGAAGGTTACGAAAATTACCTTTATATCGACATAACCCCACAAGACGGCGAAAGTTATAATTTTGTTGTTGGCAACCCACAAGAAAAGGTCGCGCTTATGCCAATCTTGGGGCTTGATGACGCGACTTTGTCCAATATTACTTATGGAACGCCAGCATATTCTCTTCTTTTAAGCACACAAATTTATGCAACAAGAATTGAAAACGGCTCGGTAGTCCGCGAATTTGTCAATCTTGTTAAAGAAGTTAAGGGTGAAACTGAAAGTCATTTAGCAAGCAATGTCTCAAATGTTTTTGTTCCAGCGGGAAGAATGCAAGATAGGCTTTTTGTTTTGACAAATTTCGACAATGGCTCGGAAAAAGTTGTCTACAATTTTAGTGATTTGGAAGGCTTTATTAAAGTTCAAAATACTTCAAGCAAGTTAAATCTTGATTTTGAGTCGGAATATGACTTAATTCCATACTTTAACGAAAGTGGTTACTTTTATTATTGCTATACAAGTCTTGTGTCGGGTAGTGCAAGCATTTTTGTCGATGTTGAAAGTATAAAAGATATTCAATATAAAAAATATCCAATTTCAACAACAATTTCGGCTGTTACTTGTGCAAATTCGTCGCAATCAAACAAAATGACCTATGAATACTTTTTCAAGGTCGAAAAAGTAAATGGGGTAGATGTTGGAAGTGCGTCGCAAGTTGAAAAAGAGTATGGCACAAAGATGACATTAACCGTTTCATTTGATAGGGTTGAAGTCGAAGTTGACCCAATGTCATCAAATTACAGCGAACAAGTTGCACTTGTTTCTCAAATCAAAGAGGCTTTAAAGCAAATAACAAATTTGGAAAATGTTAAATTTCTTTTAAATGGCCATGCGTTTGAAGGTGAAAATCTTGTCTCGTCTTTTGATGCGTCGACTCAAAAGTGGACACTTGAAATTGCGGAAGATGTGACTGCGTTTGATGTGACGGGGTCAAATACAATAGATTTTTATTTGAGTGCAGACGAAAATTCATTCTCGGCAAAAACGGGTGTTCTTGTTTCAAATGTAAATTATTCAAAAGAGTTTATTTATCCACTTTCTTTTTCAAACGATGAAGTTTACTCAAGATTTGATAGCGAAGGGAACAAAGTACAAAACATTCCTTTTAAGCACATTGTTGATAATGCTGGCAATAAATTTGATTCCTATTTGACAACACTTGTGTCAGACGGCACAACAAAAGCTATTTCTTCGCAAGTTGTTGCTCTTAATATGTGCATGTCCGATTTTGACCGCTTTACATTGAAAATTGACCTTGGAAACAACAATGTTTATACAAAATTGTTTGAAAGCGGAACGGATTACGACCTTTTCTCAACCCCAGTTGACGGCGCGTTTGAAGGGATAAGAATGTTTAAAAAGGGAAAAACCTTTGATGACGCAAGTTGGGCGTATTTGTCGGGTGACGAAAGTTCAGCAAGTTTTGTGAGATATAAGGTTTTCGCTTATGATTATTTTGAGGACGGTCTCCAATTTGGCAACTTTATGAGAGTTGAAATAAAGCAAAACGACCAAAATGCAATGAATGTTGACGCTAAAATTTTAGGCGATAATGGTGCTGACGCACAAAAAAGAACGGTAACTTTTGCTTCGCAAGAAGGATTGAATGCAAAATTCTTTAGAAATGCAAACGGAGACGAAGGTCAAACAATCGTAATGACAAGTGGTGAAACTTGCGATTGGACGCTTGTCTTAGATGATGATAACGCTCCAGATATTGTTTTTGACTACTACTGTGGCGACAAATTGATTTTTACTGCGGATAGAGATAGCCAAGAATTAACAGGCACGTTAAACGGTGGGAATGTCTACAAGTATGGCTCGTCAAATGTTTTAGGCTATGCGGTTGACGAAATTTATTGCAATACGGGTTATAAATCATGGGTGAGCGAAAATACTTATAGTTATCCAATCTCTATTTCTGGCTTTATGGTAAAACTTGTCCAAATAGTGAAAGGTGAAAATGAAATCTCGCAGGATTACGAAACAGATCCAACTTATGTCCTTTGTGATAAGATCGTTGTAAGGACTGTGTAGTTTTCTTAAATATAGGGGGGTTTGAGTTTTTAAGATAAAAAAATCTAAAAGGTTAAAGAAAAAGGTAATTCAAAAATTTAATTATTTATAAATTGAAAATTGACATTTTTAAAAAGCATTTATTTATAAAGATAAAAAAAGATAAAGAAAAATCGAAATAAATTAGTGACAAGCCACAAGGGAAACCTTGTGGCTTGTATTATGCTCAAATTTTTTATGCTTAAAAGCGTATATCTTTAAGATTTTGTGTGTCTAAAAGAGTTTAAAAAAGAAAAGCAAAAAATATTTATTGAATAATTTAAAGACATTTTAGATAATAAAATTGGTATTAAAGAATTTGTTCCTAATACAACTTAAAAATTGTCATGCTAACCATAGGGACGGAGAAGTAGGAATGGGAAATTGTTTGCTGGACATCGCAACCGTTTACATACATACTCTTTTTCTGGACATTAACAAGTTCAAATGGTGTTGCGAGACTATTAACGACAAATATTCCTTGACCTGCAATATTTTGAGCACATTCATCCCTTGACCACGCGTTGGCGGCAGCAACAATTCTATCACTATTGACTTCTCTAAAAGCGACGGATACAAAGTCTGTTTCGGGGTTAAACTCGCTACCTGTTTTTTTGACGTAGCCGTTAAAAGTAAATGAAATATGATAAATGCCCGTTTGATTAAACTGAATTGTGTTGTCGGTGCTGTCTAGGGTTACAATTCCGCCTTGGATAAGCTCTTGACGCATAAGGGGAAGGCGCCCGTTTGAAGGAATTTCTTTTCCGCCGACTGGAAAGTTGTTTGGGTCGTCGTTGTACGACAAAATGTAGGTGCTAGGAATATCTAGTGGACCCGCTGGACCTTGTTCGCCCCGCTCACCTCTGTCTCCTGGGTCGCCTTTGTCGCCTTTTTTGCCTTGCGGAATAAAAAATGTCAAATTGTGGGTGTTGTTTTCGACTTTATCTCGGACTTCCGCTAGTTCTTCTGGGTCGATAGTTTCGGTTTTTTCAATGTTTATCGTGTCACTTTCGCCTTTCTCACCCTTTGGGATGAAAAACGTCAAATGGTGAACATTTCTTTCAAAATCGTCCATAACTTGCGCTTCTTCGCCTGCTTCAATAGTTTCCGTGCCGTCGATAGAAATCATTTGGCTAATCCCAATCTCGCCAGGGAATCCGCGCGGACCCATATCGCCTTTGTCACCCTTTTCACCTTTGTCGCCTTGTTTTCCTTGTGGAATTTGGAAGGTCAAATTGTGTGTTCTATTTTCAATTCTATCTAAAACTTGCGCATTTTCGGTGGAGGCTAGCGTTTCGGTTTTTTCAACCTTAATTGCGTCGCTTTCGCCAGTGTCTCCTTTTGGGATATAAAAGGTTAAGTGGTGAACATTGTCTATCTTGTCGTCTAGCACTTGTGCTTCTTCGCTAGGAAGTGCGGTTTTTGTCTCATCGACGGTTATAACTTCGCTCTCGCCAGTGTCTCCCTTGTCTCCTTTTGCGCCGTCTTTTCCGCGCGGAATTTCGTAATCTAAAAAATGTGTTCCTTCGAAATATCTATCTGTCACACTAGCGCCTTGTTCTGGGTCAATAGTAAAAACGTTGCCAGTTTGGACTTTTTCCGACCGACCCGTGTCTCCTTTTGGAATGTAAAAGTCAAGAACGGTTTTTTCTCCGACTTTTGATGATTCAACTCGTGCTTTTTCGCCTGCATCTAGAGTTGTCGTCGATCTAACTTCAGTCTCTCCGCCCGCGGGTCCTGTAGGACCCGTTGCGCCTGCGGGACCTGTTGCACCAATTGGACCTGCAACCCCAATTGGACCTACTGGACCTGTGGGACCCGTTTGCCCAAATGATTTTCTACATTTTTCTTTTGGGCTTACTTGCCCGCAACTGATTGATATAGGGCAACATTTATTGTAACAATCTTTTTCTTTCATTTTCCACCTGCCTAAAAAAATCTATTGCATTATATTTCCAGTCTCAAAAAAATGTGTTTTTTTTAGTGATTTTATTTAAAAGGTCTTTTAATGCAAATTGTTGCAATTTATCACAAAATTTGAAAAGTTTAATATCATAATATTAGGCGATAAAACGCCTTTACGCGAGAAAAATCTAAATTTTAACCTATTTTTAGTTTTGGGCTAGTAAAAACCTTTGTTTTTTTTATTCGCTACACATTTTTTAAAACAAATTTAAAGAGAATAGCGGTTAAAATTACTTTTTGTAACTTTGCAAATGTTTAAAAAAACTAAAAAAGTGTTATTTAGAAAATTTTAAACGCTTTTATTAAAGGAAAATATAATGTCTAAGATAGAAAATCAATCGGTTTTGACATCTAAATATCAGTTGCCAGACCTAAGTGAAAAAGAACTTGAGACAAAAAGTACGATTTCGTCAACCGAATATATGACCGATTCTTTTAAAAAGGTTAGGACGTCCGCTAAATCGTACGGAATGGCTGATGAAGAAATTATCCAAACTTTGACGTTGACAAATGACAGTGAATATGACATCACAGTCACTGACATTAAAGAAACAATTAGTGAAGCGGGCAGTTACAAGCCAGGCTCGGTTACTGTTGACGGTGTAGAAAAGCCTGATTTTGACTTAATGGCGGGTTTTGCACTCGAAAATCCAATCACTAAAAACGGCGGGGAGACGGTCATCACATATGTTTTGACCATTTCGGATGCGCCGTCAACAGATATTGTGAATGCTCAATCGGCGATAACTTATTCTGTAAATGAGCGTGACGACTTAAAGGAAAATTCCAATACAGTTGACATCTCAATTGTGACAGAAAAACTTGTCTTTACAAAGACTTCCGATAAATCGGCGGTTATTAAAGGCGAAACTCTTGTCTTTATGCACGAAATCAAAAATGAAGGCACAACAAAGAATACTGAACTATTCTTTAAAGATGAACTTCCAGCTGGTGTCACATTTGATGCAGGTTCAGTTAAAATTAACGAAGTCGTGAATGCGGACGCCGACCCAGCAACTGGATTTAGTTTGGGTGACCTTGATGTCGGCGCAACAGTCAAAGTAGAATTTAGTGTAACGGTAAATTAGATGAAAATATTAAAATTTCAGTCAACAATTTTTTGTACAAGAGACGGGGAAAGGCGCAAATGCAAAAGTAACGCTTTGTATATTCCGTGTATGGAAAAAAGAGTGACGACGACAAAGAGCGTTGTCTTTAAAGGTTGCCAGAAAATGAATTATCCAGAATGTATTGAACTTAAAGACGCAAAAATGGGCAACAAAAGTTGCGTTTGTCCGTGTAAAGGGAATAAAAGTCGTTGTGGCTCACTAAAAACTACAAAAAAAGATTGAAATTTTATGATTACTTGCTACAAAAATCCTTGTCTATTTTTACGGGCAAGGATTTTTTGTGTCTTTTTAGTGGTTAGAGTTATTATTCTTTAAGAGTCGCTTAAAGTAGTTGCATTTATTTTGTTTTTAATGACTTTTTTTTGTATTTGGTTGAAGTTGTGTTTATTTATGGGCGAACTTTTTACAATTAAAAAATTTAATGCAAAGGTAATATATAATCATTCTTTTAAAAGAAGTCGGTGGCGGATTAAATTTTGTATTTATTTGTTTAAAAAGTCTGAAAAGTCAAGAAAAAAGCCTTGACATTATTTATTATTTGTGCTAAATATATAGTAACACTCGAAAAAGGGGTGTTAATTTTTTGAAAAAGGGTAAGTTATTATGAGAGATAGAATTACACTCGCTTGTCAAGAATGCAAACAAAGAAACTATGATACTTATAAAAATAAAAAGAACGATCCAGATAGAATCGAAATGAAAAAGTATTGCAGATTTTGCAAAAAGCATACAGAACATAAAGAAACAAAGTAGTTTTTCTTTTAAACTAAAATGCAAATTTATGCTTATTTTTGCATTTAAAAGTTACAATGGACCATTTTTACGGTCAATAAGGAGTTTTTTGTATGGCAAATAGCGAAGAAATCAAGCAAGAAAGTTTGGAACAAGAAGTCAAACAAGAAGGTTTGAGTAAAAAAGAACTTAAAAAGCAAGCCAAACTTGAAAAGCAAAAAGAAAAAGAAAGAGAAAAGCAAAAACAACAAAAGGCTAATGCTAAAAAAGAGAAAAAACCAGGGCTTTTTAGAAAACTTAAAGAGTCGTGGGGTGAACTTAAAAAAGTTACTTGGCCAACATTTGGAAACGTTGTCAAAAAGAC